>Ga0209489_105135_pt1 | contig 23201 bp, 11 predicted proteins | sample SiratrowhiteBW_FD_187527 | JGI IMG/M metagenome (GOLD analysis project Ga0209489, IMG submission 187527) | Root nodule microbial communities of legume samples collected from California, USA - Siratro white BW (SPAdes) (version 2) | ecosystem: Host-associated > Plants > Roots > Nodule | place...
AAAAAAAAAAAAAAATAAAAAATAATATATATATATATATATATATATATATATATATATATATATATATGTATGTGTGTTAAAAATATTAAAATAGATGACATTTATCTAATTTTAAAAGTCATTAATTTCATTTAACCTTTTTGGGTTGATTATTTGTTGAAATGAAATAGTTAGTAGAGCAAAATAACTAGTTATATTTGGTTCTCTCTTTCAAGTAATTCAATTAATGTCCTAGTAGTTATTATTTATAAAGTTATTCAAATTAAGTCTATTTGAAACTATTTTAGATAGGACAATCTGAAATAATATTATTGTACTTTTTATCTATATATGCACCACTCACTCTATAACTTTACTTGCATCTTAATTCTTATCTCCACTATCAATTTTTTTGTAAGCGAGCTTCTTTTCTCACCGATATTATGAAATACAATTAAGTATCACCAGTTCGCCCAAATCCACTTGAGAAACGATATTCTTAAGTAAGAATAAAGCATTATTGAATTAAAAGTCTTTTAAGCATATATTTAGTAATTTTACATAGTTTTAATATTTACTGATAAAACTTCAATCAATCCCCACTCTCGATGGGTATGTCGATGACAAAAAAAATGGTCCGAGAATAAGTTGCAAGAAAATATTTCACAGAACAGAAAATAAATCCCTGAATATGGATGTATGAGAATAAGTTGTGTGAACATAATACTCTGTATTTGCAACTAGATTAGTGTATATACAGACAGAAGGTTCTCAGATAAACAAAGGCAGAAATGTGATCAACTGGAAGTACGATTATGAGCATTTGCATTTCTATTGTTAGCCATAAGCATATCTTGTTGGGTCGACCCACTGGCCCGTCGGAGAGGTTGTGGAGGTGGTGGTGGCATTGAACTTTGTGTCGGCGTAATTATTCGCTGCGCAATAGACTCATCAAAAGGCTGACTTAAATCTAGACTTCCACGCATTCGTCCAGTGGGAGCCCAATTCTGTTGTTCTGATGGCGGCGTACTGAATAATTCATCAGGCCGAGAAACTGACTGTGCTGTGGTTCCTCTTTTTGGATCTCCGGTCAACCCCTGGAAACTGTCAGTTGCAAAAGGTGTGCCTGCAACACCGCTTTGATTTTGGACCGAAACTAGTGGTGGTGTCCGTCTAGCAGGCTGATTAGCACCCAAACCCCTAGCTTGTTGGCTATGAGCAGTGGTACCAGCTGGAGGAACATTCCTAGCATGGGAAATACCTTGTCTGGCAGACGGTGCAGCAGCCCTGCCTGCAGCCTGCAAATTTGCAGATTGTGAAACACTTTGCTGGATGTGAGACCATTGGGTAGTAGACGGTCGCGTTAGTGGGGGTGGTCGGAAATTTAGAGGCTGTTGAAGTGGCCGAAGATTAAGAGCTGATTGCAGGTGTGGATTTCTAAAATCAGATAACGAACCGGGTCTGGATTGGTTCTGCAATTGAGTTGGTGTTGACGTGTTCTGTACTTGTACCCGATTCTGATTTCAATGAGAAGTAAATGGTCAGTACAAAAGCCATGGAAGTAACTCAGAAAATTAAGGTTCTTCTAACAAATGATTTTGAACTCTATGGTGAAAGAAAATAATTACAGGCATCAATGACTATTACAGTATAAGAAATGAAGAATAACGACTCAATATAAAGTATAATGGACAAATTCACATCTCCAGAGGTTGCCCTGACGTCTATATAATTTCTTTAAGATAAATACATATCATTCTTTCCTGAAACCAATTTTCTTGTTTACCACTGATCTTTTTCTCAGATAAGAAATTTAACAGACTATTCCTGATTTCTCGACGGTATGTTTTAGCCAAGTTTTTCTACGAACACTTCTGAGGAAAAGAAAAAAAAAATGGAACGAATTTTTCCAAGAACTAAAATTAGTTTATGCACAAATTAAAATAAAATTTAAAGAAAAAAACTACATAAAAGAACTTCTACAAATTAGCTTATACATAAATTCATTTTAATTTTAACTTGTGAAAAATTCATTTCACTTTTAGTTTTTCTCTCCCAAAAGTACTTACAGACGAACCTGTTCAAACAGGCCCTAAGACGGAGACAAGCTTCTAGTCACTTGTAAGAAAAGAATCTCAAAGTCACAAACTGTTTTTTTTAGTGTTCATAGAAGGGCTTGTAGTTGGTCCAGCAGAGTCTTCTTACATAACATAGAGTTAACGAGCATGCTAATATGAATGTGTGATCAAACAAAAAACTGATCCAATATGGAATAATTATATAAGACGAAATATTGATTTGAAACCTATCAAGGAAAAAGGTCGAAAAATGGTTAAGGTGGTTTGAATATAATGCTACTAGAAGGCACGGGTGATCAACCCTATGTGACCCATGTACTTGACCTTACCTAATGGAAATTGACTATTACACGAAACAAAGAATAAACAGTTTAATTTAGCACATTGTTATTATGATCTAGTGTTTCAGTTGTCAATTTTTCCTTTCAAGGTACCACAAGATATTTAACACTGAAAGATGAAGAACATAACATAGAACCGCAAGTACCAGTGAATCCTCAAAAAGCAGCCCCTAAAGTAGTAATAATTTAGTACAAAATACAAAACATAGAACCAACAAACCAACCTGTGTTGCAGTATGATGCCCAAAAGCAGGTGAATTCACACCTGAGACCTGAGGCAGATTCATTGGGGTTCGAGAAAAACGTTGCTGTCTTTCAGTATCACTTAGTATGGCTTTCAAAGTATCTACATTAGTAGAGCCGGACAAAGAAATATGAGGAGTTGAAGAGGAATTGCTAGATAGCATGGAATTTTTTAAACCCAATGCCTGAGATGGGACTGGGAGGGCCTGAACAGCTACTGGAGTTCTATTAATATGTCTTGGCGCTGAGGATGACCTACCATACTCGTTAACTGAATTCATATGATTCATCTGCATCGGCAAATTGTTTGGTGCCGAAAATTGATTACGCATGGCAGAGTTAACAGCAGGGTTATTGTCACGACCTGCAGATTGCTGATTAAATGCTGGAGAAACAGTATCAGGCAGAACAGGTAGCTCAGAGGTACCAACCATTGGGGCATCAGACCTACTACGGGCAATATAAACCCCAGAGAAAAAGTCATCCATTTGAGTAGCAACATTTCGATTAACACCAGCAGAGTTCATACCCAATGAAGTTGAATTTGGAGCGACAAACTGACTTTGAACAGATGCCTGGAAAGGTTTTCTATCTACAATTTCAGAAGAGTTCATTGTCTCCAAATGATCATCATCTTCAGTGAGGTCAACGGTCGCAGGAGAGCAAGTATATTCTTGTGGTTCAGTTTGTTCCTTTTCACAGTTGGGGGCCTTCTTTTGCATCTTATCCACATCATGATCCTTTTCCAAGACTGCCTTCCATGATCCATCAGCAAGGACAATCACTTCCGTAATGTTCTCACCAACATTTTTCAGGATCTTTATTTAAAAAGAAAATAAAAAGAGGTTTATTTTTCATTTCTTTACAACCTTTCATTAACCCTAGGGTCAATTTGGTGTATCGTTAAAATTTGAAAGTGTGTAGTGGAGGTTCGAGATTAGAATAAAAAAAATAACTAAAATTTCCACTCCAAATCTTGAGGTGACGCCAATAAACAATAGATAACTCAATTGAAGGATTAAAGTAAATCAACTTACATCAACCATGTTTCGGTCAAGTCGAATATCAGCATAACAGACATACTGAGTGCAATGAGGGCAGCGCCAGGATGGCCTTTTTGAATTGATACTAATGAAGTTGTTAAAGTCAAAACACTACATTAACAACAGAACAGAAACATGTCAGGCAGAAGGGAAAAACAAATGGGGAATATATAAAAATTTACACTACACAAAAAGACTAGTAACAATTAACCACATAAATTTATCACTTTAGAGGAATGTCAATTAGACTCTTTCACTCTATAGTTTATTGAAATTTATTCGAAATCACTAATTTTAGCAGGTTTCACTTCCAGATCGAAAAACTCACTAAATTAGAAATGGGATCCACCAAAATCGGTTATTTTCAATAAATTTTAGTCAGTCGTAGTGTTACAAAGAAAGTGTTGTTAGGATTCCTCTTCTACTTTATGTCGAGAAGTAATTATTCTACATACATTCAACCAAATTTTAGTACAATCATACGGATCAAATACTAGAGAGAATGACACAAGTGTTAAAATAGCTGCTTCTTATTTTGTTGTAAAGCTTTTATAAGGCTACTTTTGAGGTGTACCTAGCTCTTGGCTAAGAGCCATAGGTTGTAGCCTCTTCGTCAAGGAGGATACCATGACCATTTGGAAAGAAGCTAGCTAGTGCTATTCCCACTGAAGATGCCAAAAGCCTGACTTCCAACTGTGTTGTTTTGTGGCAATCACTCGAGCCTGATATCTTGGAGATAGTCAGATCCTTCAAGACACGTTGTTTCTTTTGGAAGAAGTTACAAGATACTTTTGCTAATGATATTCATCGTCTTTTTTATGTAATTCAAAGAGTAGTCTCCCTCAAACAGAATAACCATGGTATGGTCTCATGTAGCAAAAGTTCATACAGTAAAATAACTGAAAATATTTCTTTTTGCAAACTCATTGAAGAATATCACCAAGAAACTTGATAATTATACACGGTCCTCAATGTACACACTACTAGAGAATGGACACAACGAAGACAGTTTCTATTCCTTGCATGGTTTCCTGACAAGGTAGGCCATATGCCTAAAATGGAAAAATTAGATTCTAAGTTTTTTAATGAGTACCAAGAATTCTAAAATATCCAACAATCAAGCTGAATCTTCTTCGTTGCCAAGTGTTTCAACTACCTGCATTTCTCAATCTATGGAAGGTCACATGATCCATATGTATCTGACTTAGGTGCCTCCAAATCACATTTCCAGTAGTAGTTCTTCTCCAAAAATTCCTTACCTTGATACTGCAGTCAACGGATCTAAAGTTGCATATTGAGAAAGTGATCAAATTCTTTTATCTCCTTATAACTTAATCCTTTTAAGCCAATTGACTCATTTATTAAAGTGTTTATTAACATTTGATGTCAATTCCTTTGTCATACAAAAACATGGTATAAGTTGCTTGATTGAGGAAGGACACGAATCACAAGGTCTCTATGACCTGAAAACAATCCCTCATGTGTCCTATTTTGTAATCTCAGCTCCAAAGATTTTGTATAACCTTTTGGGTCACCCAAGTTTGGCAAAGTTTAAGATCACGGTTCCCAGTCTCAAGAAACTTCCAATTTTAGATTGTGAAAAGTATCAATCAGACAAACATGTTTGGTCATGCAGTTCAGTTCTCACCACTTGTTTTTTAATAAACAAAAACTTTTTCTCACCATAAAAAAGGATACATATCTTACTCTCCAACCACCAAAAGGTATCGTATGTCAGCCAATGTTACCTATTCAAAGGACACACCCTTTTTCTACCACAATGGACACTCCTACCTTCATTCAACATGCTCTCCCAATTCCATCCTTTGATTATTCTAGCTCCTTATTACTCCACCAAAAAATGCAAATCCGCCTTCATCCCATACTCATAATTTAGTTGACATTGCCTTCCCCCCCCTCCCCCTCCTTCCCCTACCTATTAGCACAAAACACAAAGAGCTCCTTCCACGTTGCTCGAAACCTCTGATGATTCTGATTCTCCTTTAACAACCCCTCGGAAAATGGATCCTTCATCCTCAGCGTCTTCTCATCACTCCACTTCAGATTGCTCTTAGGGAAGGTATTTGGTCTACTTATAATCCTATTTACAATTTTTAGTTCTCATTATCTACCTCTCTTCTTTTGTTTTTTTGTTCACTACTCCTATTCCTAAAACTATCCATGAGACACTTGGTCATCCTGGATGACAACAAACCATGATCGATGAAATGAAAATTCTTGAAGACAATGGCATATGGGCCCTTGGCCCTCTTCCCTCCAGGAAGACGATTGTTGGTTGTAGATAGGCCTATGTTGTTAAATTTCTGCCAGTGGTGAAGTTAATCAACTTAAAGCTCAATTGGTAGTCAAGGCATATTCTCAAATTTATGACCTTGACTATAGTTATACTTTTCTCTTGTGGCCAACATCGACACAATTTAGTTCTTCCTTGCAATGGCTACCATTCATCATTGGTCATTTCACCAACTTTACATTAAAAATGATGTCTTCTTTCCTGATGACCTTGAGGAGGAAAATTACATGAAGCAACCTTCTAGATTTGTTACTTAATGGGAGTTTGATCTAGTTTGTAAACTGCATTGGTCTATCTATGAGCTAAAGCAATCACCCAAAGCTTGGTTTGGTAAATTTATTCATGTTATGCAAATTTTTATATTGAAAAGAAGTGACAAATCATTAAGTTTTCTATTGTCATACTTCCCCAGGGAAGTGTGTTCATCTAATGGTTTGTGTTGATGATACAATTTAGACTAGGATTTCTCAACTAAAGAGCAATATTTAGTCAGATCAAGGACCTTGGCTATCCAAAATACTTGGTGAAAAAGTGGCTGAATCTAACAAAGGTATTGTAGTTTCAGAAAAAATATGCTCTTGGTAATTTGGAGGAGACAGGGTTGACAAATTCCAAGCCCATCGATAGTCCCATGGACCCAAATCATAAGCTAATGGTGAACCAGCGTCAACCCTTTTTAGATGCAAAGAGATGTAGGAGGTTGACCGAAAAACTTATTTATCTCACTATTACGAGACCTAATATTTCTTATGTAGGTTGAGTTGTTAGCCAATTCATTTAGAATTCTCACATTAACCACTAGAATGTTTTTAATTTGCATTGTCAGGTATATCCAAAAAGCTCCAAGATAGGGATAGTTACATAAGGACAAAGAAAATGCTCAAATATTAGGATTTTACGATGCAAATTGGGTTGATTATCCCATTGACAAGATATCCACCATAGAATTGTGTATTCGTTGTAGCAAGAAACAAAGTGCTGTTGCGTAGTCCAGTGCAGAAGCTGAATATAGCTTTATGGCTTTGGCTACTTGTGAACTTGTATGGTTTAAGCAACTCTTTTAAGAGTTGAAATTTTACGAAGTTGAGCAAATGAAATTGTATTGTACTAATCAAACAGCTATCATGTTACCTCCAATTCAATATTTCATGATATAACCAAACAAAGAAATCAACTATCATTTTGTTAGGAAGAAATTGTTGTCCAACAAACTTAATACCAGATTTATCAGCTCCATTGACCAGCTTGCGGACATTCTAGTTAAGTCTCTAAGAGGGTCTAGAATTCAGTTTATATGTTTCAAGTTTGGTGCATACACTTTATATGTTCCAACTTGTAGATAAGTGTTAAAATAATTGTTTGTTATTTTGTTGTAAAGTTTTTATAAAGCTACTTTTTGGCTGTGCCTAACTTTAGGCTAAGAGTCATAGTCTGTAGCCTCCTTTTCAGTATATATACAAAATACATCAGCTGAGAAGACAGTGATTTTCGGTCATCCTCTAAATTCAAGTAGTGACAATTGGCTTGATCGCATAATAAACTTCTGAAGTCAATTTTAATAACTGTGGTAAGTAACACGTTAAAAGCCACCCTAAGCATTTTGCACATTAACTGATGCTAGTGCAGGAAGAGTCACCTGGAAATGTTTGCATGATCGCCCTTTAACAGGAGTCTTAATACGTGTAAAGCTGTTTGTACAGATAAAACACGACCATCAACTTAAAAACCATTATGAAAAGAGAAAGATTATCATATAAATAGAGTAAAACCAATGTACTTCAAAGATAACTGAGCAAATTATCTTAAGCACAATTTCTGCACGGGAAAGCATTCTAGTAAAAGGCAATGAGCCTAAGAATAAGTATACAGAAGAGTGATAGAGAAACCATACTTGCAAGATAGAAAACTTCAAAAAATTATAGCTAATGACAACAACTAAAAAACAACCTTAAAATCACGACAACTTTCTGAAACTGTTGTGAACAAAACTTGTATGTCCAATTAGATTGTTACTCACAAAAAGCACATGTTTATGTACGTGAACTAACAGCAATTGCTAAGCAGGGAGAATTATATCAGGAAGAACCAATTATCAAGCATTCAATAATATTTTAGTGTTTTAGTTACGAAAAACAAGATCAGAATTAGATCAAAACAGACTGCTGGGTTCTGGTTGAATATATAGAAATATAAAATTCATTATGATGGTTATTCAATAGAAAATATCATTAGGAAAATTGAAATCAAGATAAAAAGAATTTTCACCACTAAAATATTTTTAATAATTTACATTTATTTAATGCCATAGTGCTTTGGGGCAGCCACATATTCATTGTTCATTCATATCTAACTGTAGATCAAAATGAAAAGGCAGAAAAAAGGTGAAAATCTGCCAAAAGTGAAAACAGGGCATGAGTTCCACTAAAGTGAAATTACAAAAATAGCACTGACGGAATAAACCATACAATTAATAATTTAATAGTCGAAATCAGCCAATTAAAGAGGACTTGTTAGCTTTGACTTTCCACATTGAATACATAAAGTAGTTTTAACTAAAATTCAAACACAAATATAGCAAACGGAAACTAGATTTAAAGAAAACAGTATGGAACCATCAACATATTAATTGTGAACACACAATGGATAAGAGCACAAATCACTAACTCCGAGGTTCCTCAAATTCAAGTTCAGTAAAGGGACAAATTTCTAATGCACTAAATCCATAGGCAGTGAGAGACTAAAATGGATCTCCAACAAAAACTGCCATATATGATACTACTCTGCCCAATATTAAAGATGGGAAATCTAGCAACTGACAAAGCAGAGGAATAAAAAGAAGTGATCACTGATCAGTAGCTTGAACAAAGAATATTACAGCATACCTTATTGGACAATTTAGCGAAATCTGTGAAGCCCCCTCAATAATATCTGAATCTTGTTATAGGTAAAAGAATAACAATGAATTATCAATGGTGGATTAATACAAATAAGAATAAGATGTAGGGTTTTTTTTCTGGAGCACAGTCATTCTAAATATCTAAATCATACCAGAATCAACAGAGGTAACAACAGGCTGGAGATAATCTTGAAGTACTGGATCTTCAGGCAAGGGTGTAAAACTCATATAGGCAACGAGTATAATGTAGCGACCTTCACAATGATAGTGCTTATAATTCAGAAAAATGCAGATATTGAAAACTACAAGATGACAGGGAAGAATAGTAGTTTTAAATGATTACCATTGAACTGGCCCACAGCTTGAAGTAGATTTGTCCCAAATTTAAGCATACCAGTCACATCAGTAGGCATTTGTGGTCCAGGATCCTGATTAACAAAATGACAGATAAAAGTTTAATCCAAACTTTACAAAAAGGTCTATACTAAATTTTTAGAATGTGTGAGCAAATATACAACAGACCATTTGAACATTAGTCCTATTGATTACTCCTTTTCCATTGAGGAGAAAACTACAACATATGCAATAAAAAGGTCAGTCAGCATCAACATAGAATCTATCCACACGTTTAATATGTTCAAAGGCAACCATACTTCACTTGCTGAGGACTTATGAGGCATGCTGATATCTCAATGTTATCTATCTGTGCCACCAATAAAAACTGCAAGTTGAAATAAGTAATATAACTTAGAACATAAACCAAAAAATAAAAATAATAATATTGGGTGTATTCAAATTACAAATAAAAAACAACAATGATATACTATTATTACTACCGAAAGGAAAATAGATTGTGACTGAATGTACAAAAGAATCTAAAATATGCTAAACATTACATAAAAAATGAGGCAAGAAACATCTTGAAATATGAGAACGAAAGAAAAATCCATATTATTTTAAAAGTCCTAAAATCGTAATGTGAATGTATAGGTTAATTCTGATAAATGAAAAACTAGAAAATATGGACAATGCGCAATACATTTTGATAATATATACCACCTTGATATGTGTACGAATAACAGATATCCTATACTAATTTAGTTATTTACATATTTACAACGCTACCACTTCAGCAGGTGGATGAATGTCAATCATTCACAGCTTGCCAATAAGCTGCTAAATCACTCGATACGAAGGCCCTAGTTAAAACTAGGAAAAAGTATCATACAATGGTTTGCCAAAGGGAGACTTTTGTAAATATACTGAGTCCATTGCAAATAATTTCTCCCAATAAGGCAGTACATCTAGTGAAGAATATAAAGATCATTAGTGCTCTAAGGTACTAGTGAAGCAGTGTGGTCTTGGCCTAGCATATGAAGGTCTGAAGGTACAGAGGAAGGTGCCAAAGATGGCTGAACTCTGGGCCAAAGCAAAATATGAGCATAGTGAAGGTACCAAATGTTGCAATGAAGGCAGTAAATAGAGGGGCACAATAAAGGTTGCAAATGTTGTAATCAAAGCAGCAAATAGAGGGCACAACGGAGCTGCCAAATGCTGCAATGAAGACAGTGAATCGAGGACACAATGAAGGTGTCAAATGCTACAATGGAGATAGTGGACGGAAGGCACAATAAAAGTTCCAGATGCAGCAAAAGGAGGCACAACAAAGGCGCCACATGCTGCAATAACTAAAGCTAAGAGTGCTGCGATGAAGGCAACTTTTTTCTTTTTGCAGAAGCAATGTCCCCAAATTGGAGCTTTGCTACCAAGTTAAAAAAAGGAAGATATTAAGCTTTAATACCATCTTGAAATACAAGGAGAGAAGAAAACAAGTTCATAAATATTATTTGATGAATCCTAAAAGATACAAGTCTCTAATACGTTAATCTTTACTAACAATCTGGATTATGCCCCCAGGTATTAATCATAATTCACAAAGGATTATGCCAAACAAAATTTTGTATATAGCCCCAGTTTCATCATTGCACCAAGTAGAGCAATTCATAATTTCATTATTGCACAAGTTTTGAGAAGTTGGGCTACTTGAAATAAAGCCCCAATTGGCAATTCATTTGCATACCCAAAACACACTCTATAGCCCCAGTTGAACAAATCAAGACAATTTGAGCAATTCTTACAATTTTGTCTTTAACAAATTCACTCTTCGTAATATGAAAATCGACCACAGAAGCTCCATATCCAGGCTGCATTGTAGGTAAAATAATATTAAATATGTTCTCAACGTGAAATAAGAACTGAATTGACAACTCACAAGGAACCACCTGGACCTCCATTGATGCAAGTATTGAACCCAATTTAACATTAGGATAGAACCTGCTTGAAAATCCACATAAGCAAACTATTACTATTTCACATAAAATAAAGTGATAAATTCAGATGCATTATTTCTCATATGTCCTTTCATTTTTTCCTGTCATTATTGTTTATGGTGATAACTGTAACTTGTTAGATACAAAAAATACACAAAAGTCTATTTGAAAAATAAAAGAAAAGATGTAAGTGAAGATATGTAGAAATAGCTCATAGGACCCTACTTCTCCATTACTGTTGATATTTCAGAACTGCACTGTCTAGGTCTAGCATTTATAGTCCCCATACTGCTGTATACTTTTCCCACCTATGCTACAAAAAGATGGTGGTAAAAAACATGACAACTAGAATCCACCAGATAGCAAAAGAAGAAAACAAAACATATAAGTAAACCTCATCCACAATAGCAAGAAGTTCTTCTGATTCTTTTGTTTGGAACCATCCAATTTCACAGGCACCCTACAATGACAGAAAGAGTCAGTAGTAAATTCAAAACTGCATAAATGTCAAGGTGCATAACTTCTTGATTTGATCGTTTCAACACAATTATTGTGCCAAGATGCAAGAACACCATGCAGTTGGCAACAGTTCCTGAAAACCTTCACTTAGTTATACTGTAGTAAACACCAAGTATGCACCTCAAGACCAATTAATTGGTCTTCTTCCCAATTCTCCAAAACCAAGGTTTTCATTAGTCACAGGAAATGCAAATTCAACAAGTTACTGAAAGCAATGAGCAACAACATGGAAAAATAGACTTACCTTTACAGATACCAGCAACACCATCACAGCAGCTTGTGAAAGTTCATCATGTTTTAGTTGACAAATCTACATGGAAATGGAAAAAGTAAAAGCCTCCAACATACATACACAACATAATTAAAAAAAAAAAAACTGATAATTTCTTCCTGGTAGTTCCATCACTAAAAAAAGTGAAAAAAAAGACACCCATATAATGCAATGAAAATCACCTGCTTCACCAGCAAAGGCAGCTCATGAACATTGCCTGGAATTTCCCCGTTGGCAAGTGCATAATCAATGCCTCTGTAAAATGTCAAAAACAAACCTAGTAAAAAGTCATCACATTTAAAACAAGAAGTTAACAAGACATGCAAACCTGAGTATCCTCCGCATTCATTTTTTCAGCTGTTTATTTATTCAGTCGTACAGATAATAAATACCCATTGTTTCTTGAGGCTAAAAGCTAAAACTCCAAATGCAAAGGTCACTGCTAAGAACCTAAGGATAACGAATTTCATTGCTGTCATAGACACTATGTTAACCACAACAAGAATAATCCTCACTCGTAAAATGCAATACTTCGAAAAATACAGTTTAAGACCTATCACCACCTGAAAGTGATCCAACTAAGGTGCTTCAACTAAAGCATAAGCACATGCATTTAGAATCTGTCACAAAAAGTAAGCTGATACAATTCCGGAGAAGAGAAAAAGAAATAAAACGAAGGTAGAAGGAGATGGAAATACCGAGAGAGGGAGAGGCAGTGGTTATAAAATTCTTTAGGATCGCCACCGTTGCCAGGTTGAGCATGCCAAGCCAAACGCTCCGTAACTTTGTTGATTCTATACATGTTGATCACAGACGGCGACGGCGACGAATTTGCTGGCAATGGCAACCCTGCCGTTCCATTCATTTATGCTTTGGAGTCCTTGGAACTGCAAATGACCTCGGAATCTGCAACGACGTAGTTTCCTTCAGACGCAGAGGGTTCAATTTTACCTCGCTAGAAGATGGATCGACACCCTTAACACGGGTGGGGCGGACTCAGCTTGGTGGAACAATTCGGGTCGGATTGTTTTTACCCGGCCAATCGGACTCGGTTTATGAAGTGTGGTCTGTGGCTTAGGGGTAACTTGAGATTTTGATTTTGGGCTTGTCAGGATAAAAATATAGTAATTAAAATGTGAGTTTTGTAAATTTAAGAAAATTGAAATTAACATCTTAAGTAGATTAAAAGTTAGTATAACAGCTTATCTTATGAGAATGATATAATTTGTGTTCTTTCATCTTCAATCTTAAGATATGTGTTTAAAGCTTTTATTTGAATCTTTGGTTAACGAGCCAATTTCACTCATCTTATAAAATAAATACTTTGAAAAAGTCTCAATTTTCAAAGTTTTCAGATAAAATTGGTTAAGACTAAAATTAAAATAGATTTTATTCATTATAATATTTTAATTAATTCTTAAAAACATTTTGTAATTACATGAATTTTAAAATATTTTAAATTATAAATTAATCTTTAAATATTTTATATTAGTTATAATTAATTTTTAATTAAATTCTATAATTCTAAACTTAATTAAAATAATATAATTCAACTTGATTATCCGATTCAATCTAATTTAAGTTGGATTTGATTTAACATTGTTTAATATAAGTCCAATCCTGATTTACCTGAGTTAAAATAAGTTGATTTGAACTTTATTTAACGTGAATTCAAATTCACTTAAATAATTAGTATTCTTGAAAAAGAAAATTAATACATGTTGATAAAATGTTACTAAGATATTAACAATATAATAATTACAAAATATGACTTTAAAAATCTAACCAAATTCTTGAAACTATTTTCTTTGCTAATACATCTCTAATTAAGAATTGTTCAAACATTTATTTCTATGTCTAGATATATAAATGTTGGGACTCATATGATCTAAAATTTCCGTGATTAAGACTTTTTTTTTTTTTTTCAATATGTTGTAAGAATCCAACCTAGTTATTTGTAAGAAGTACTATATAAGTAAGAGACTTTGGGTAAAATACTTTACATAAATTGTAATGTGTTGACTTGAGAAGAAGATGATGTGATGGACTTCTGCTGGTAGAGATAAGAAATGAACAATTTACAAAGAAAACCCACAATCCTGTCTTCAAACTTTTGAATTAGATCCTCAAATCCCAACAATAAACTCAGCATTATGAATGAAAAAATCATCAATATTAGGAGTCGAAAAAGTGAAGAAAGGAAGGGAAAGAGAAGACCTTGTGTGTGGTGGTAGCCTTGACCTGAATATTTCACTCTGAAGAACAGAACTTGCCACATTTCTAAATATATACCTTCATCTGCCACTCAAGTATAACAGTATAACCAACACGCCCACAAGTACCTGTTGTGTAAACTAGGCAAATGCTGTGCAATTTCGTTAACTCAATTCATGAGATCAGAGAGTTTTCTCACAGTTTGACCAGAATATGGTAAGTGACTTACTCATCATCACTATTTTAGTTCTTTATTATTGTATATTTTTTTTGCATTCTTAAAGTTATTATGCCATTATTTTGTTAACATGATTTGTCTCCACTGTTCCATGCTTTGGAAAAAAAAAACATTTAATGGATTGGAGTAACTAGGTATAGGTTCTCACTCCTATTAGTAGTTCCATGGTACCTAATGGGGCTTCATCTACTTTTGTTTTAAATAGCCATCACTCCCTGTGTTATCTGTTAACAGTTTAGTAGATACGTGTGTGTAATATAATATATATGAGAATTGAGGTGGTTGTCATCTCTAACTACCCCTTTTATGCAGCATGCCACATTGGTTGAGTTGTTGTCTTTTAGGTAAAATACATTAACTCAAGTCTCAACTATTAAAATTCTGTCATAGTGTTGGTTGTTTGCTTTTAGTTATAGAGAGATTTTTATTTTAACTTTGTTGGGTCACACGATGCAGATATGAAATATGATGTTGAATTTTCCTCTGGGAATGAATTTCTAGAGACTCTATTGTGTAAAAATTCTAGTCAGCTTCACAGTCGTCAGGGTAAGGAGTTGTCTGAAGATGTGCCAAGTGGAAAGGACAAAGTTGTCCTGAATTCGAAGAAGGTGCAACAAATAACAACAAAAGATGGCCAGAGTGGTAGTTCGTGTTCAAAGAGACCAAGGATGTCAGAATCACACAAATCCGCAAGCCTGAATAAACTAGAGGAGTCAAAGGATGTTTCTGAAAAGCTTGGATCAGACGACATAAAGAGTATTCTCCTAGTATTTTCTGTCCCCCAAAGCAGACATTATTTTCTTCATATCTATGTGTCCCCAACCTTTTTTCCTTGATTTTATTTTGGTACAGAGAAATGTCAATTTCCAAAGCAAAACAGACATTCTACCAAGTGTGGAAAGAAGAGGAACATTAATGTGACTTCTTCTACGGCTAAGTACAATTCTTCTTTGAAAATGGGTGCCACAATCTTTGGTTCTGCTTATGGAGGGAACAACTTCTTTGGTATCTAACTATTAGCCTATTGAACTCTTCATACTATTTGCATAAAATTTATTTTTGATGTGATTATTTGCATATTTGGGTTCACTCTGTTTGTACGTACGTGAATGTATCATTAAGCATGTTGCCAAGGGTCATGACTCTTTAACCTGTTAGCAATCTGGTTAGGTGTTTCTAACATAAGTTATGTCAGAACTCTATTCTCCCTTCTCTAGCTTCCTAGTTAACTATTGTGCTATATGTTGATGTACTTACATCTTCTCTTTAAGAGTTAAGTACATAATATGTCCAAGTCTTTGTGATGGTGATGCTATGGAAGCCAGAAACTGGTTTCATAACCACATGTGTTTAGTCTCAGTTAAATGATTGCGGAAGATAAATTTAGGAACTTCTGTTTGAACAAAAAACATGTTATATTATATTATCATTCTTGAAATGAATTTCATTGTGCTTATATTTATATTACTTTGGAGCCATCTTATTAAGTTTTCAGCTTTTTGTACTTCTAGAAATTTAATATGTTATTATTCTTTAATTTAAATTATGGCTCTCATTTTTGGGTCAACCAAAATTTACTATATGAGCATTTCAAAATAATAGCCCCCCTAAGAAATATGATTTTGGACCAGTTATCAGTAATATCTGTCCACCTATTAACATCTAGCTCACATGCCGTTATACATGAACAGAGTGGTATATTATTGGTATCAGTTCTGATCAAACATCCTATGAGTTTTGGCCATATACTCTCGGTTCCATTGATAGTCTAAGTTTCTTTACCAATAAGAAAGGTGGATCCAATGGAAGATGGTCAGATTAAGAGAAAGGTAGGAGAAGACCAAAGAGAACTCTTAGAGAAACCATTATAACACAATGACAATTATCTATGTAGTGAGCGCCATCTAATTGGATAAGGCTTGGTTGTTATTGCTGAAAGCTTCTCTCTACTAGAATGCTTGCTGGTTTTTATGATTTATAGCTGCCATTACTGAATTGAGAGTACATATTTCTCAACTGGAAATTTTGGAAATTGTTGTCAGGTTTATATGGTCTGAAGCATGATATTCATGATGTCACAAAGCTTATGGATGTGCCATCATTGGATGGACTGCTTAGGGGCACTTTTGACTGTCTTAGTTTGGGTGAAGATGTAAAGAAGACATCAAATACAAATGGAAGTTTTTTTAATTCAGTTAGGAAGGCTTGCTCTGTCCTTCAGCTACCAAAGTCTATCCAATCCCAAAATATGACTGAAACTGATAGCTCCTTCTACAAGATGTCCGAAAGCCAAATGGGTTTATTTGGTGCTGTAGAAAGTAATAGTAACGAGGATAAAGAGCAGTCTTCCACATCAGACATGTCTGCATGCCACAAGGTTAGTACTTGATACCTAGTATTCACTAGATTTATGTTTATTTCAAGTTGTAGCTTAAAAGAATGGTATTCGAATTACAATGGACTACCTAATGTGCAATATAAAGGCTGTACCGTTACTAAAATTATACAGTCACTTATATATAACCTTTTTGCCTGGGATTGTTCTTTAGTTCTAAAGCAAATTTACCTTCAGTGATAGTAAATGTAAAACTATATAATGGTAATGTTATTTATAATCTGTAGTACCTGAATGCAGGATCTTTGTACTGAAAAGAAAAGTTCTAGTCCACTTGACTTTCCATTATATCAACCGAAGGATGTCTTGGAAAGGATTGCAGTCCCTCGATCCCAGGACTTAGATTCTTTGCTCCTTGATGAGTCCAAGCCTGTTGTTCCAAAAAAGAATAGTAATAATTTACGGTATGGCAAGCAGGTATCTCATCAACCAAGCTTGCCAACCTTCCCATGGTCACATGCTTTTGGAAGCCATTCTAGATCTAATTCAGACATAGTTAAGTTATCAACAAGTAGAAGCACATGCAAAGGTAAATGGGCACGGATAGGTTTAATTGCTAGCTCTACTGACATCAGTCGTGGTTGTTTTACAAACCTTGATTCATTCAGTTATGATCAGAGCCTTGTTCCTTCAACCAGTAGTTTAAGCAATAAAGATTGCCCATCTTTAGCTAATCTTCCTTTCCGTCAATGGAATTCCTCATCTTCTGTAACACTTTCTAGAGATTTCGAGGCTACTACAGGTACACTTTTTTCTTTGCTACCTGACTTTTTGTATTGTATCTAATATACTTTCCTCCTTCTCCCCTGCTTAATATTTTGGTCTCTGGCAGATGAGCACTGTCCAAGATTATTAGAAGCTGCAGAAATTCTGTGTGAAATTGCAACGAACCCTCCAGGACAGAACTCACATGGAATCATAAGATCACAGAAGAAGACTTCACATAAGAACATGAAAGGTAAAAGCTTGAAGCCAACTGCAAATCATGAAGATTCGGCACCAACTTCAGTGGTTGGATCCGACCTAATGGCCAGAACTGTGGATCAAATAATTCCTGCAAAGAAGCCAAGGGTTTCGACAGTCGAGAATAGGAATGGTGTTCATTCGCATTACGTTAAGAAAGGACCCTATTCTTCAAAATCAAGTATACCATTACCAAGTAAACCAGTTAGGGACTTGATTAGAGAGAACAAACCTTCGGCAGCTACCATACTGAAGGAGCTTACTATGATGCACCCAACTAATAGGATTTTGGATAAGGGTAGGGCTTATGTTGGTCAATTCAAGGTTCAAAAATTAGGATTAGTGGATTGGAAACGGGGAAAGGACAAGTGAGAATGATCAAGCATTATCTAGTATAGAAACCTCTATTGCTCTGACAGCTGTTGTGATTACCAAAGTTTAGATTTAGTCATAGGTTGCTTTGTATATATTATCGTTATGCCTGAAATGAGACGGTTGCAAAGGTTATTTTCAAGGGAACACTCGTTTCAAATGTCGTAATTTAAATATAAGTGTACATAAATCATCATTCTGTGTTCAACGTAGAGCATTTGATGCAACAGTAACAAGCAGATTTTCTGTTTTTGCTCGTGCTTATGTGGATGACTTCATGTAGCCGACATGCCATGGCATGCCACTTCTGTTATTATTTCTCATCATAAGTAACTACTATGTGCGGGAGTGACTAACTGTAGTGTGGGTAATTGGTGCTGACGTACTGATTAGAGATGTGATGAATGAACGTGACATTAACTTTTAGCTCGGCCATATAATGCATGGATCGTTTAGTAAAGCCCAATAACATTTTTCTCCTGTAGTTTGCCACAGTATCATAATTTGAAATGTTTATCTATTCATCTTATACAGCACAAGCACATAATAATTTGTTTTCTTTTAATAGAAGGATGAACAAAAAGAGGAAATTAATTACTAGAAACAAGTTGAATTTCTATCAATTTTATCAGAGAGAAACTGAACGTATCAGTCCTAGGCCAATTTGGGTTTTCCTTTCATCCTTTATTTATGATCTCTGTCGTGACCATCATATCAAAACTTGAAATATACCACATCTCAGAATATTAACAAAACACGAAGCAGAAAGAGCATATGTAGAATGAAAAAGTGTCAAGAAAACATTTGATCGAGGAGTAAGACGAGTGCCATGGCAAAGGCAGGATCAAAGCCAGGGTGCACAACCAACTGAAAAATCTCTATCCCAAAAGAGACGTTTTTGGTGTTAGCTTCCTTCCTCTTAATTTCAGCCACGACCCTTCTGCACTCATCCAACACCTTACACTCACGATGTGCGTAGGAACCTTCTACAGTAAACGCCAAACACCGTTTATCTGAATGCGAAACTCCACGGAACACGTAGGCCAGAACATTGCTGTTGCCATGTAAAATATTAACATGCTTCCTTACAAAATAAATTGGACTCTTCGATGGCTTAGACAAGTTCCTTCTCGTTCTAACGTTCCCCACTTCCCCTTCATACACAAACCATCCATCCAACAATCCAAGCCTCTGCACAAGCTCAAACACGCATAAACGATTCAATATCTCAACAACAAATCAAACTACCCCTTTTCGTTATATAAACAAACAAAAAAGAAAGAAGATCAAAACATACCCTGCGGCGGAACATGGTGAGTATAGATTTTCCCGAGGCATCCATAAGAGTGACTTCGTTGGGTCGACCAATATAATTGTCGACCCTATACACCAAATTTCCATAGCAATCGATGACAGTGAATCCTTTGCAACTCATCACCAAGGATTTTCTCCATACTGTTAGGGAAGTACACAACTTTTCTGCGTTGTTTTTCTCTTGGTCATGCTCACCCTCGCGCTCTTGTTCTTGCTCCTCGTGAACTGCTCTTGACAGGGATTTGAGTCTAGGAAACACCCTCATGTCTCTCTCTCTTCTTTCTCTCTTCTTTCTCTCTTCTTCCTCCTCTGATCTTAATCAAATTCACTCTCTCGCTAGATTCTCTGCGTCAAGTTTAAACGGGGCCAAAGGGTCTCATTTATATGATGACTATCATAACATTCCTTGAAAAGATAATAAAAAAATGATCTTTTTATTTACTGTTCTGCTGCTACCAACATGGGTGACAGCATGACATGTTGACGTAGCCACCCTTACAAGCTCACACACTCTTTCATGGTATAGGGCCACGACGTTGACATCTCATTCTTAACCCAATTTCTTATCACTTTCTTCTTTACTTTTTCCGACTTTTTGCCGACATTTTATTTAATAATAGCGCGGGAAACTATTGACTCCACCAAAAACAGTACATATAATGTTAAACTAACAGATTTCGTTTAATTTTTAATTCTGAAAAAAAAAATATTTTCGAGTTTTATTTACAAGACCAAAATTAAAAATGATGTTTGCTTTCTTTAAAGGACTCTATCCACATAGTATAACTATCTCTAAATTATTTAACTATGGATGCTTTTGGAAAAAAATAAACTTTTATTTTAAAATCTGACATCGATTAGAGGTCAATTTTTTTAATAATTTATAAAATAAATATAAATCTTATTTAAAAATTGATTTTATAAGATTAAATTAAATTTAAAATTTATTTTTAATATGATATTATCTGATTATCTTAAATATTTAAATGTTGCTGTAATTGATTGATAAATTAGGATTTTGTATTTTATGTAAATATATATATATATATATATATATATATATATATATATATATATATATATATATATATTACTGTTCAAAATCTTTAGCAGCCATTGGTGATGGATATTTCAAGTGTTCTAAGAAGAAAAGTATTGACGTTGAAATTGTTGGAGTAATACTAACATATGTTGCGGAAGGTGACACGTGGCCTGATTTGCATGGAAGGTCTAGAACCATTCCAAAACTAGTTTAGTTAATTTCTTTTTCAAGATTTTGGCTTCTTATTTTCGTAGTTACGTCTATACATAGACATTCTTAAGAAAGTGGGAGAAATAAGACATTCTTAGAGAATGTCCGTTACGGAAACTATTAACATCTATTCCTTCTCTTTCGTCTAGATATTTTTAATACTATCTATATTTTCTAGAGAATCATTTCATGTAATAAACTCACAACTAATAAAAAATAAAATTAAAAAAAATTGATAAATCTAAATTATAATTAATATGTTAAAATACTTATTGATTGAACTTTTAATTACTATGTAATGTGACATAAAGTAAATATGATTTAGTTAAATTTTAAGTATTTTTAATTTAGTTTTACTAAAAGTAATTTGTTCCACTGGTATTTAAAATATTTTTTGAATAACTATTCAGTCTTTCTTCAATCTTCTTTAGCTCACTAGTCTTTTAAGATGCTTAAAACTAAATAAGACAAATAAATATTTGTATTCAACCATGGAGAAGTAAAGCATTAAGTATACTATAAATACAAGACATAATATTTTATTTTTTTTATAACAATGAGACCCTTAAACGATAATAATGAAGTGGGTAGAAAGAACAAATGAGAAAGTAGAAATAGCCTACGAGCCAGTGGTGTAGTCTTTCAATTGGTCAAGCAGCTGCAAATTGCTTTTGGTCACACAGTGTGAGCTACACTACACATACCTAAATACATAGGACACTAATTGGTTTGACCTAAAATCGATGAGGGACCTCAGTTTTTACTATATATACCTAATTTTTTTTGTGTTCATTTGTGCATGAATTGTATTTTGTAAAACTCATTGGTAATTTTAAGAGTGTGTGATTGGTCATTAAGAATGGTTGTGATAATCGTTTGAAGAAGCTTAAAGAAGTGATAGTGATAGGAAATGTGAGGTTGTGTGGCAGACATGATTATGATTGTGTGCAGTCTCTATGGGTTGGTTAGTTGAAAGTTGAAACACGGCTTTGGTGTTTTTTGTGGTTGAAGAGAAGAAGAGGAAGAGCTTTCAAACCGACCCGTGCAGCATTTGGTTACTACTATTCGATTTGGTTGGTGCTTTTATGCCTCACCACTCTTATTCCTACCACCGTCACCTCTTCAAAACCACTTTATACTTTCCAATTTGTGCACTTGCTTTTCAACCAAGACAAACACGAGATACGCGATATTTTTAGATTCATTGCTTCTAAAATCAAACAAGAGGAAGAAGATGCATAAAATAACATCATTATCTACGTATAGTTTAAGTTATACTAATTTTAAATTTGCGAGATCCCAATAACTTACCTAGTTACTCACAATACAATGTTTTCCCTTTTATGCTCTGGAATGTGTAAACTTATGTAAAATCAACTCCCTCTAACAACTTATTTACTGCGATTTTGTGGATAAACAAACGTATGCATTTTTCATAATCTTTTATTTTTTATTTTTTCATCAAATGAGATATTACATAGGTTTTTTATTTTTGACAAAAATAGACATGATTATATTTTGGATTATGCACGAAGGACGCGTGGCCCTATTACTATTGCAACGATAGTGATTGCAGTGGGTCAAGCTTAGATATCAATCGCTGCCAAATTTGGAAAAGATTATACCCAATATTCCATAATCCTCCTTGTAAACGTCAACCACGTGAACTAGCCTTTTGAATTATGTGATGATCATAATAACCTAATTGGTAAATTATTGACTCTTTTTTTCATTTTATTTGTCATTATAAATAATACATATATTTTATAGATTATATCCATGTTTATAACACAATAAATTGTATATATGTATGTATATTTATAATAAATTGTATATATCCATACCACCCAACCCAAATCCAAACCTTAAACCACTACCGCTTGAACTAACCAATATTGACTGAATTTAATGGTGTACAGTAATAATTTAAAATAATTCTAAAGAAACAACTAATTCAACATTCTCTAAATTTTAAAATAATTATTAAAACATCAACAAACTTATATACATGGTAATTTGTGATCTGTGATTGACTCACGTTACCAATGCAATGCATAAAGTTTTTTATCATTATTTTCTTTTCTAATTTGTTATTTGTATATAATAAAATAGACAATTGCGAGTGTGAAATAAATCAAATCAGTTATTAATTGCAATAAATAAATCGATTTCAATTAAAAAAAGTATATCATAACTGACTTAAAAGATTAATTATAATGTAATCAATTTAATTCGAACTAAAAATATAAGTATGATAGTATTATCGGAAGTTATTTTCTTAAAAAGGGTAGAAACAAATTTTTACTGTACTGATTTTTTTAGTTGTTGAGCTATTTTTTTTTTTTAAATTAACAAGACGGATATGTACCTGTTCCACGTAAATAATAGAAACAATGTATTTCTCAAAAAAAAAAAAAAAAGTTGAAATAAGAATAT
>Ga0209489_105136_pt1 | contig 23198 bp, 15 predicted proteins | sample SiratrowhiteBW_FD_187527 | JGI IMG/M metagenome (GOLD analysis project Ga0209489, IMG submission 187527) | Root nodule microbial communities of legume samples collected from California, USA - Siratro white BW (SPAdes) (version 2) | ecosystem: Host-associated > Plants > Roots > Nodule | place...
AAAAAAAAACAATAAAGGAAAGAAAATGAATTAAAATAATAATAATAATAAAATGTGTCAGCCACATTACCTCCAATATTCCCCATTTATTCCCCATATTAATTTTATTTTCGAATTTGATTATATGTATGGGAGGTTATGATGCCATAACAACAATAATGGTACAATTCTGCCCATTGGGATTTAACAGTCAGTTGGTGTCATAAGTGGGGCTAATTAGGAATTAATAGATTTGAATCTGAATTAAAAGAGAATAATCAAAGAGATTAACTCCTACAAAAGATTTCAACAACTCTGAACACTTGTCATTTTTTTTTCTTTTTTTCATTGTCTTATCTTTTGCTTAGATTGCCCTTTGCGGGTTTTCAATCTAATGGACTTTGTTTATTATTTTTTTAATGCCTTTGAAGAAAGGAACTTGAAATTGATATTAGCCATGTGAAAGATCCAACTACCAAGTGTGATGTTTGCTCTTAATTTTGATGAGCGACACTGCAGATTATTGAGACAAATCCTTTCTCTTTAGAGCTGGATGAATGAAGGCTCAAAAGGGTTTTTAAGACATATGCATGCAAATATGTTACGTCTGAAAAATATCAACTTAATTATTCTTCTTTATGTCCAACTTTAAGATTATGTCAAAAAGTTTTCTTTCATTCATTATTATTTCATCAATAAAATCAATGATCCCATAAACATGATTTATTGTGCAATTTCTTCTTTTTATTTATTTTATTCATTTTGCGACATCTTTTAGAATTCGAGGGATCTGTAAACAAACCCTGGTGTACAGTCCTCCTAACATAAAAAAATATATAAGAAAGAATTTGAAGAAAAATTTATTTCATAACAAGATAATGCAGATACAATTCTAATGTTATTTTTGTATAAAATTCAATATTCCCAAATATTACATTCCCCAGACTGTGGAATCAGATTATGCATAATTTTTTTTTAACCGTGTCAGAGTTAACTGGTAACGAGAACTCTTCCCCATCCATCATTGTGAGAATTAGCACTCCTTCGGATAAGGCTTTCTTCACGACATAGGAACCTTCATAGTTCGGCATCCATTTACCACGGTGATCCTTTTGAATTGATATGATCTTCTTAACCACCAGATCTCCCTAAAAAAACTCTCTCAGTCGAACCTCTTTTTTTCTTCTTTTTTTTATCAAGTGCCTTTTTCCTTCTCTTTAGGTATAATCGTCCATGGCATTCAACGACTAACCTCTTCTCATCAATGGAATTGATTTTACTATATCTTGCCTGAACGCACCCAGCAACTTTAATTTGGTTTCCATTAATAATCTTCAACCTCTTTGCTTGGTGCAATTTTACTTCCCTTGTCTCTTATTCGACTAATCTCATCAACTCTGGTGAGGGTTCATAGTTTTTTTCATATCCATCATTTTCCAAATTACCATCGGGGTTTGTAACATTTGGAATGATTATTTTCAAAATATAAGTCATCATATCTGCATTATTCAATTTTATGAAAATAAATAGATAGACAGGAAAAAAAATAAAAGTATGAAAAATGTAAAATTTTATTCAAACCGAAACGTTGTCATTGCTAAGAAAATTAGGTCCTAGAGAAAAGAAAAAATTGCTTAGGATCAATCAGATATATTTTTTTGATTACATCTGATCTCCGGTGGACACCGAAGGTAAGTCCACAGACTCCCAATTGCCAAGTTGCTCGTTCGGAAGATAGGGGTGCACAAAAGTGAAACTTTGAACATCTCGTTTCTGCTGGATGACTGCCACTTGATCAATATTGGCGCAAGTCGAATTACCTCCATGACTTGATAAAGGATTCTTTTCAACACTTAGCTTCTGTTCTTGAAAAGTAAGCCACCCCGAGTCAAGCAAGGATTGCACACTTTATATATGAGGGCTCAACAATTCTCAGTCGAATGGGCAACCTCTCCACCATGATATTCACACTTGGATTGGCGTCATAATATCTAGGATATGGTGGTTGTAAGGTCTTTGCTGGGCATATAGCCACTAGCGCATTCTTGAGTAGATTGGGTAAGAGCTCTATAGGTCATTGGAATGAGAGTGAACTGCACAATCTGCTCTTCCACATTCCTTTTTGGACCATAATTCTGATTATGCGCTTGGTTAGGATTTTGACCCCTTGGATTGGGCTGATAGGCATTATAAGTCATGAAAGGAGGTCAATACGTAGGTAGCGGCTACGGAACATTTTGTTGATAATATAGACCAATATTTGCAACATAAGCTGATGAAAGTCTATAGTTGGGCCAATATTGTCATAGATATCCTCCCCAATATGGCATGGCAGTAGCTACTTGCACCTTCTCCTCCTTTTCCTTGTTATTATTGAACTCGGACTTTGTAGCATTCGTAGCTGTGGATGGGCTTTGTGCTATTTTTCCACTTTTTATCCCATGTTCAATCCTTTCTCCGATGGTAACTATATCAGAGAAATTGGAGGATACACTTCCAAGAACACGTTCGCAGAAAGGAGCTTGTAAAGTTTCAACAAACATGGTTATCCTCTCCTTTTCGTGTAGAGGTGGTTCTACTCCCATAGCGAGTTCTCTCCACCTCGGTGCATATTCTTTGAAAGTTTATACACACTTCTGTGCCATATTTTGAAGTTGCATTCTATCTGGAGCCTTGTCCATATTGTATTTGTACTGCTTTAGAAAAGCGTCAACAAGATCCTTCCAAGAGTGGATATGAGCTGGCTCCAAACGCATATAGCAGTTCAAAGCAATGCCAACTAAACTTTATTGAAAGAAATGGATTAACAACTTTTCGTCATGAGAGTACACAACCATTTTTCTACAATACATGGTCAAATGGCTTTTAGGACATGTAGCCCCCTTATATTTCTCAAACTCTAGCACTTTGAATTTCGGAGGAATCACAACATCAGGCACCAAACATAGTCCCACAGCATCTCCAAACTCACAACTATCGCCTCCTTCAATCATTCTGAGCCTCTCTTCCAAGACTTCCATGTTGTTTTCTGTTCGGTCAACATTAAGCAATACGTCCTAAAGATCCTCATGTACTGCGTTCTTAATCGGGGATGCTTCACCAGTTGTCACTTGCAAAACCCGTGAGTGAGCATTCGTAGGAATTTTATTAACTACCACCTTTTGAACATTAGTAGCAGGCGGCTTTTGAGTATGCTCTTGCTGACCTGTATCATTAGTAGTATTGGCAGTTGGTGGTATATTTCCTTGTTCAACATAGTCCTCATAAGGCGGCTGGTAGTTCAGAGGTAGGTCATATGGAGGGAACTCTTGATTTGCTTTATTCCCGTGATTAGGATCTTAAGTCTGTAATGTCCCTTGTTCAAAAATAGGAGGATGTGAAGACTGTTCCTCTTCATTCTGAGCAACAACCACATCTTTCAAGACTACCATCATCTCATAGATTTGACCAACTTGATTCTTAAGTTGGTCAATATCAGCCTTCATATTTTCTTGCATTTCACCCTAGTCTTCCATTCTCTTACTATTGGCACGAGTTCTATAAGGATGTTGTGGAATGTTTGTCGTTATTACGTCTCTGTTAATTTTTTTCAAAATGAGCTAATAAATGAGAATGCAGAAGGAAAACAAAATGAAAATTATTTTATGCAGTGAAGTTGAAACTTGTGTGAATACTCATGGAGGTTAGCATGTACTTGAAATCTAACAGAGAATCCGAACTTGTTTGTTCTCATAAAAAATTTTTCGTTTTGGTTGTTAATAATCCCTTCAAGCTTCCAAAGACAGATTCTCTCTTAGTTTCAAATTTGATGCTTAATTCTCATGGTATTCGCACAAGTTCACTGTTTAAAATCCACATAAAATGATATGCATGCAATGCATGAAAACAATAATGTTAAATATGTTTTCTACATTCTCTTTCTTCTCCACTTGATATCACACCATCAATGTGCCCATCTCTATAATCTTTAACTCAGGCTCATATGTACAGATACCCTAAATCTTTGGCCTATATAAAAAACTCCTCGTGTATAAATATCATATCTCGTCTCAATATTCCAGTAGAAAGTTGAAGTGCCATAACGTCTCCCTTAGTGGTCCCCCTAATAAGGTTTATTATATGCTCACTCACAAGGGTGGGTTACTTAGTTCCTAGATGTATGATAGGTCACTAGAGTCATAGCCCACCTTATTGCATTATCCATGGTAGTTGGTAAACAACATACCATAAACATGCAAATAAAGAAAAAAAAACTCTAGCTGGGGGTTCTTGCAAACACTGAGAAAGGAAATACATCCTGTCAGCATTGCTACACAACCCCTCTAATCTCAGCTTGCTCAGACCTGGGTATAGGGCTGCACTCATGATTTATGCATGAAAGTGTGCGTGTGAAGGGAGAAAACGTTTACCGAACACAACCTGCAAAATAACCAAAAAAACCCAGGCAAATATAACAGATATAGCATGTCATCTACCCTAGGGTTCAATGGTTTCAACAGTAATATTTTACAAAAGCAATGTAATAAACACTAAAACATGCAATATACATAAAAAGGGAAATACAAGTATTTAGTAAACCACACTTATCTTTGCTCATTCGATTAAATGTTCTGACTCTCAAACGGTCCCCAGTGGAGTTGCCATCTGTCGTAACCTGGATCACGATGACAGGACGGTGATCCGAAAGGAGAAAAAATTATAACTAATTGAGATTCAGAGAAAAGGAGACGCCACCATAGTTTATTATTGAAAACTATGGAAAAATCGAGATTGGATAAAACAAGTCTGCAAAACCGGATCTAGGTCCAAGAGTCGGTTGCGCATGGAGAAGGTATTAGCACCCCCACAGTGCCCGTTCTAAGACAATACTTTTAATCGAATGAGTAAAAACAAGTGTGGTTTTGAAAATGCTTATTTTTCCAAAATAACAAAAGAAAAGCAAATAAGAACAAAATAGTAATTTTTAAATAAAAGGGCTCGATAAGGATTGACCTTGCTCCTACGTATTTCTATCCATGATAGAAAATTAAGACGCACGTAGTTCTAAAACCACTTGTTTGTTGGATTGATATTCTTGATATTTGAAATATTTAGTTTTGGAGGTAGAATGTGAAAATAGGGTGTGAAAATAACAAAATTGTTGGGTTTAACGCCCAGGCTTTGGGTGATAGTTCCAGGTTTAATGCCCGGGCTTTGTGAGATAGTGTTGGGTTTAGCGCCCAGGCTTTGGATGGCAATGTTAGGTTTAATGTCCGAGTTTTGAGACAGTGTCAGGTTTAACGTCCGAGCTTTGGGTGACAGTGTTGGGTTTAACGTCCAGGCTTTGAGACAGTGTCGGGTTTAACGCCTGTGCTTTGGGTGACAATGTTGAGTTTAACGTCCGAACTTATGAGACAGTGCTAAGTTTACATCCAGCTTGGGATGACAGTGCTGGAATTAACACCCAGGCTTTGGATGACTATACTGGGTTTAACGCCCAAGCTAGCTTTAAGTAGTATCAATGGTAAAGTTGTTGGATAGCAAAATAAACCATGATCTCCATTATGACTCATCAGATTTCCCCACACTTAGACTTTTGCACTCCAGGGAAAAATCAAGATATAGAACAAGGAATAAATCCAAAACCATCGAAAGAAGCAAGATATCTATCAACATCATCCGAGCAATTCAAAGCATAGCAAGAAAATCAATTAGCTAAAGAGGTGATCAAAAGCAACATAATTGCAGAAGGTGCACTGTATTACTGTATCTCTCAAGTGTCTAGGTTACTGTATATATACTCTCAAGCCACTAATGAAAACAAGCAACAATTAGACTTAGCAAGCCTCTAAAATCAACACCTAATGTGCACACACATAAAGATCATAAGGTCTTTTAGGGTTGTAATGGGGCTAAAGACAAGGTAAGAAATAAAATATGAAATAAATAGCTAAAACTAGAGGAACTAGAGGAACAATGGGGAATAAGTCGAAAATAAGCATCAAAAGTAAACCCAAAAATTTATACTAAACCTCTAAAAGCAATCATCTACCTTTTGTCTCAACAATCTTTTTCTCTTTTTGTCTCATTTTTTTCATTTTTTTTTCATTTTTTTTTAATTTCTTTTGTTTTAACATTTGTTTTACGAAAATAAGAACAATATATATGAACAAACAATATAAAAAACTTAAACCAATTAGCCAAAAATATCATCCAATGAAACATGCACACACCTCCACACTTATTCAAGAACTTATTCCCAAAACAATTCCAAAGCTCTAAAATTCCCTAAGGTTAAGGTAAATTGTTTTTCACTTAAGGCTTGTAATGAGCTTCAAAACAAAACAAAAAAGTAATGTAGGCTCAACATGGGTAATCAAAGGAAATAATGCAAGGTATGCTTATTTGGCTAGAGGCTATTCAGAACAAAAATGCCTTAATCATCTCAAAACATGTGTGTGAACCGAGTTGTATCAAAAAAAGTCAAGCCAAGGCCATTGTGCAAGCAATCGATAGGCATATCACAGACAAAAAATAGAGAGTGGCTCAAACCTCACACAGAGTATATCTATTATATTTAAATCAACCTCTCAAACCTCATGATTAACTTGATTAGCAAAGAAAAACAAGGATTTCAATCCATAAAGTATCAAGCACTCATATCCAAGAGTTAAGTATGTGTCCAGTGCCTATACAAAGTCCAGAAAACTAGAGAAACATGCAAAACTGTCCAGAAAATCAAAGAAACATCCAAAACTATAAAGAAAACATAACCCTAAAACAATATTTAAACTAGTCTCCCCCCACACTTATACTACACAATGTCCCAATGTGTTGCAAGTAGAAAATCATAACAATCAAGTCACCAATATGATCAGATATGAGCAATAAAAGTAAGGAAGGAGAAGGAAAAGAAAACCCCTTAAGTCATGGCAGAAGATGGAAGAGAAGTGGGATCAAGTAGAGAGATCTCCTCCATGACTGTATCCAATAGAGAGGGATTGCTGAGGAATGACTTCAGTCGGTGCCCATTGACCTTAAACTCTTGCCTGTGGACTCACTTTTAATTTCAACTGTCCCATAAGGATAAACGTTAGTAACAACAAAAGTTATCATAGGCTTCCAAACGGATCTGCGTCAATTATTTTTATTATTTTTTTTCATTTTCTTTTGTGTTGTTTTTTTTTTTAAGTTTTTTTGAATTTAAAAAAAATTATGCAGGAAATCCTAACAAATAGAAAATTAACTGATGTAGCAAGCAAAAATAGAAATTAGAGTTGCTCTATAGCAACAACTTAATTAGTTGTTTCACTTGCTACTTTATCCTTAACAGAGAAACTGATAGTCCCCGGCAACGGTGCCAAATTTGATCGAAGCCGTATCCGATCAAATAAATACATTTAAATGCAGTACTAGGAGGTGACTCTTAGGTCATCTCCCAAGGACCTAGTTTTCTGTCAAAGGATTAAATACACAAAAAATGGGGGTTTGTTGTGAAATAACTAGATTTAATAAAATAAAAATAAAACAATAATCGAATTAGATTTTCTTAACCGAAACATATATTACCCTTTTGATTAGATTGTAATTCACTTATCATAGGATGCAAAAATTCATGCTCAACTTATTGAACCCTAATTTCAACTCGAATTAATTAACTAAGCAATAATTAACACAAGTTTTTCTTATGCAAATTAAGCATTCACATACATCATTCATCCCATCCCAACAACTCGTGGCTCACTTCATTAAGCATGAACAGAGACACGAAATTCATATTAACTGAAACATTAAGCATGAAATAGTAAAAGCATTAAGCACATAAATAAAATGATGAAGAGTTAAGAGACGAAGAGAAAAAATAACACAACAACAACCTCAAAGTTTGATTGCAATCAGAATCAAAAGGATAACCTTATAAATTAGCCTTCCATTACATTTGAATAAAGCAAATAGAGATTAAACGCAAACAGAGATTAAACAAAAACAAAGATTAAATGCAAAACAGAATTGAAACAAGAACGGAATTAAATTAAAATGTGAACAAAATGAAATTAAATTAAAATGTGAACAAAATGAAATTAAATAAAAAAGAAATTAAATTGCGAAGAAAATAAATACAGAACCAGTTTTTCCAGAGAGAGAACTAATTGAATCTCAAAAGTAGAGAGTCAGAGAGTCTATAACTCTTTTGGCTTCACCTTCTTTAATAGGAGTCTAGACCTCGGTTAGTCTTGAACACTAAACCCAATGGGCCCAAATCTTTCAATTCTGGTCCAACGAATAAAAATTAAAAATAAAAACTGAGAATAAAGACTCATAATGTGACAATTCCTCTTCAATTCCAGAATTAATTTCCAAGCCCAATAAAATTCCAAAGTTGCCCTAAAAATAATAATAAAATTAGCTCAGAAAATTCGAATTAAATAAAATTACAAATTTCTGGTAAAAGAAGCACAAACAGTAAAATTGAGAAAATAATTGGCAGTTAAACACAAATCACTAATTAAAATAAGTACAAAAAGATAAGTAAATAAGGGAAAATAATGACTCATCAGTCTATTATAATGATTTCTAAGTTTTGGATAAGTTTTTATTTTATTTAATTCTAATGTATTGATGAAATTTTTGTTTAATTCTTCTAATTTTCCTTTTAATTTGTCGCAACCTCGTCGACAACGAACGATGATCCAAAAAAGAAAATATTTTAATTGTGTAATATGGAGGAAGTAAAGAAAACTAATAAAAAAATGGAGTCGCCACCATAATTTTAAGGAAAACTATGGAAACCAAAAAAGAAAAGCTCTGCGAGTTCAGAGAAAAGGGTAAGGGAGTCAGTTACAAGTGGGGAAGGTATTAACACCCCCACTTCGCCTCACCGAAGACAATACCCTAAATTGAAATGTGAATGAGAGATTAAAGATTTTTTAGATGCTTTAATTTTCTAATTTAAACCAAGAAGCGCAGGAAAAAATGGGGATTTAAATTAGGGGGGACCCAACGAGGTTTGACCTCGCTCCTACGTATTTCTCTTATAAAACAGAAAATCAGGACATACGTAATTCTTCCTAAACAAAAGGAGTTGAGTTTTTTATGATTTTTTTTTATTTTTTTATTTTTTTATTTTTTCTATTTTTTTTAACTAGATTGGTGGATGAGGGGTATTTTGGTATTTTTGGAATTTTTATGAAGAAAAGGCTCATCAAAAGGAAGGTAGTGATCGTGCAAATACTCCATGCACAATGCTAGCAGATGTGGCTCACATGGGGTTGTATGGTTGGACTATTATTACTTTCATTCGCTAAACTCCCAGGGCATGAAAGGTAGCAACATACGTGCATTTCCCTACACTGCGAGTTTAAACGAGCCAAAACTTTGGAGAGAGAGGGAGTTTTATTCTTAACCATTACTGATGAACCCTAAAGAGGCAGCATACGTGCCAAGGGCTATCACCTTAGTGGATTAAGTTTTCACTTATATTAGACTAAGGCAAAGAGAAGCCAAAAGAGGAAGATTTGTTCAAGATACAAGCCATGAGCTAGATCAAACGCGTCCTTTGGACAACATTCGTGTCACTAAAAGGTTCATCTAACTCAAGCAAGCCTCTTGAGTCAAAAGCAAAGGTTTTGGGCCATAGAAAATTCAGCATGTGGAAGCAGCATAAAATGATAAAACCCTAACTTTGGAGGGAAATTTGAGAGGTATCAAGTGGGCACGTAAATGAACGAGTTGTATACTAAATTAAAGAGCTACAATAGCTCTTTTCAGCGCATACTCACAAAGCTCCTACAAGTTCAAGGAGCTCAAGAACGAGATCCTGAAAGTTGATTCAGTGACCAACTTGTGCTTTTCAACATTTTGCACACAGAATCCAGTGGTGAAACCCGATTTTTGGGGCTAATTTTGGGGGTCTTGATGGTGTCATAAATGGCCTTGCCGTATATCATTTTGAAGAGCTCCACGAGCTACTTCCAATGCCTACTCACACATCTCATACAAATTGAAGGATTGCAAGAACGTATGCTCTAAAGTTGGTCTAGTGACCAACTTGCACATTTCCAGCACCAGGCAACCAGAACCAATGACGAAAACCGATTTTCAGGGCCAGTTTTGAGGGATCTAAAGTTATCATAAATGGCAAAGTTATATACCATTTTGAAAAGCTCCACGAGCTCTTTCCAACACACCCTCACACGACCTCTACAGGTTCAAGGATTTTGGGAATGAAAGTCTCAAAGTAGTGTCCATGACCAACTTGTGTCATTTTATGTGCCAGGAAATAGCAAATATGATGGAACACTTACAGTGATGAGACCCAACTTTCGGGGCCATAATTGAAGCACTTAGAGTTATCATAAATGATCATGCAATATACCATTAAAAGTAGCTCCAAGAGCTCTTTCCAACGCACTCATGCACCACTCACAGGTTCACCAATTGCTCACAAATTCACTCCAAACTGAGACCACTGGACAACGTCGAGCACCCCAGGTGCTCGACAAAATGCCACGAGTTTCTTGATTATTCAGAGTTGATTTTACATGTTTGGCTTACTGTGATGGTTATATTTTCATTGAATTGTCATGTACAAATCTTACACTATGCATAGGAGTCACGTACAAGCACAGAAACAACATATGCTCACTTTCTCTATCACTCATTCACATACTTTGTGCACAAGAACACCTTAAATTTGGTTTCAGTTCATCTACACATTAAACCTTTATATTTTTGTTTATTCATACTTCTACAAGGTGCAGCAAGTGAATCCAAGCAAAATTCACATAAAAATAGAGCTAAAATATACAAACAAGATCTCGCCAAACAATTTTTCGGCAAGATTCCGATGATCTCGAACCGCCGGTCCAAAGGTTGGAAAAGGTTCCTCACCTCCTTCTCATGCTCATGCAATGATCCACAACATAGAGAACAATGCCAGCAAAGAGCTTGCCGGTGCAACTCCAAGGTAGGAGATGACCGACAAGGCATAGAGAAAAATGCAAGCAAAGAGCCTTTCAACTGACCAATGAATCCTTGTACTATGGCTATAGCGGCAGACTTGTCGCTACATCCTTTTATTTTATGGGTAGTAGTTGCCATTATCATTTGACATGTTAAATCTAATATAGCCTATTCACTTAGGCCATCTAAATTCCACTCTATTATTTCATTTCCTGAAAAAGTGTTTTGAACTAATTCTCCCCTTTCTTTGAATTGTACATTTGCAGGAGTAGGTCTATTATAATAATTTCTAAGTTTTGGATAAGTTTTTATTTTATTTAACTTTAATGTATTCATGGAATTTTTGTTTAATTCTTCTAGTTTTCTTTTTAATTCATCTATCTTGATATTTGTATCACTTTTTAGTTTAAGAGCATCTAATTTTTTTTGTGAGACATTAAATAATTTGTATATTGGTTTTACAGGTCTTGAACTACTGGGAATTTCTTTATGATATGATGAGGATGTGGAGTTTTCCATTCTAGTTAATTGTTTTGTCATAATAGTTAAAACTGTATTAGAATAATTAATTTGCGATTGTAATTTTTTAATATCTTTTGTTGCTACTTGTCTGTCTTCTATCTTAATGTCTTTGTATGGACTAGCTTCTATTTCTAAGTCTGTTGAGGGTTGTAATTTTATTGCTTCTAATGGCGGATATTCAAATTCTATGATTTCATTATTTATAGTCTTCCATGTATTAGTTACCTTTTCTAATGGATATATTTCTTTATTACTAAATGGATGTTCTAAATTATGTTCTTGACTATAATTTCTAAACCAATCAAAGAAATATAATTTTATCTCATTCTCAATCATGTCATTATAAAATTCATTCCTAAAGTCTTCAGTTTCCTTTTTGGAATATGTTTTAAAATACCAATCTCTTTTTTCTTTATTATATTCTGCTCCAAAATCTTCTCTTATCCAATTTTTATCTATTTCGAAGGGCTCTTCTCTATTTAATATACTTAATATTTGTGATGATGTAGGAGAGTACTGAGGAGATTCAAATTTCTTAGATTCTGTGTATAATGGCTTACTAACTATAGGAGTAATATGATCTAATCCTCTTAAATCCAAACTTATAGTGGAATTATCTACTAAATGTCTAGATGGTTGACCTTTATGAAGTATTTGAGGTTCTCTTATCTTTAAAGATGATGATCTACTCATTCTTAATCTTATATTTGTTCCGTCTTGAACTATTTCTCTTATTTGGGTATTATATATTTTTGTTTCTTCTATAATATCTTCTAATATCCATTCCTCTAGTATTCTTCTTACTACTTCTTCATGACTTAGTCTTTTAGGAATTTGTACTGACGATTTTCTAAGATTTGCTTCTACTAATATGGTTTCATCTTTGGGTGAAGATCTTAATGCTTTGTAAATATAATCTATTTTTGTAACTTTATAATAAATTCTATAAATAATCTGAATAGGACCTGATAATTCATCTACTATGTCTTCTGGAGTTTGAACATATAATTTTATAGATTTACTTGTTTTATCATTTCTTATGTTCATGGAAAAATTAGGATAACAGTTAAAAAATGTTGGACCATCATGAAGATTGCTTTCTAATATGGCTATTATTGAATCATTAAAATTTTTAAGTCTTATATCTCTTAACATTATTAATATGGGACTATTTATGTCTAATATGTAGTTTGGTTTGGCTGCAACTTGTATTAACCCTAAATGAATAAAATTATAACCATCTTTAATATGTTGATCTAATAATGATTGTTCTAATATGTTAATAACTTTATTATTTTTCGTTCTTGGGTAACTATACTCTACTATATATACTTGATCTTGATTAGAGGACCAAAATTTATGTTGTTTATAAACTTCACATTTTTTAACTATAGGTTTGGACCAATTATGTAAAGAGTTTTCTATTTCTACAATTTGTAATTCTTTTTCTTTATTATGTTTTGTGTTTGACAAAGAAGAAGCTTCTTATTGTGAAGTTATAATCATTATTTGTTTATCTTTGTTTCTTAATCCTAAATCACTTAATGTTCTAAGAAAAATTGGTATTCTTACTCTTTCTTTGGTTTCCATGCTACGGGACCACCTCTGACCAATGATCTTACTACCTCTCTCAGGCTTTACTGTCGGGACCAAGACTGACCAACGTATAAACGCCTCTAAGCGCTACCTTAGAAACCTCTCAAAGAGATAAGAACAAAAAAGGTTCTTATTACCCTAGGTGATGTAGTCTTAAGACTCAAAGTTCAACAAATAATAATTATAACTTAAGCACCATTGTCGCTTAATCTTCTAAGCAACACAGTGGCTTATTTTATCTAATTGTTTTTCTAATTATTTTATGACAGAGCTAATAAATGATGTTAAAAATGAGTATATTCTTGGATTAGTAATTCTTTCTTCTGATAACTTATATTTTTCTAATTTAAATTTAGATCTCCTAATAAGTATTACTAGATTAATAGTTAGATATGGGTTTCTGTGTTTTAAGGTTGTTGTATAATATCTATTAGTCTATTGTTCGTGAAGAATAATTTTAAGTTTAGGCATGGTTTAGGCTATACTATAGTTTAGTCTTCTTAAAGTTCTCCTTAGTAGTCTAATGACTACTTTATAGTATTTTATTTTTTTGTAATATCTTTGAGGGTTTGTTATTTTTTCTATAGAGGTATAATATCTTTCTAATGTATTTCTATATTTCGTAAGAAGGATGGAAACATTTCTAGCTAGGTGAGGATGTCTCTTTCTAAGTCTTACAGTGGTTATGTTTCCCGTGAGTGGGTTATGGAAATACAAAACAAACTTACTAGTTAATCCTAAAATAAGTGATGGTTGTCTCGGTTCATAAATATTAAGAGGTGGTTTTCTAGCTCTAGGTTCATAGCTTTACTCCCCCCAGAAAAAACCAAATATAAAAAATAGTTATAATGGAAACAATTATGAAAACATGAATACCAGAACACTATGGCTCTAATACCAGTTTATGCAGGATCAGAATCAATAATGAAAATAAGATAATACTGAAAACTTACATGAATGCAACAATTCTTAAAACACTTCATTCAAAAGCTTTTATTAAAACAAGAACACATTACAAGGCAACATAATATAATATAATACAATATTTGTATTATTAATATTTTTAATTTTATTTTAATAATATTAATTTATGATTAATTTTATTATTATTATTATTAGCTTTAAATTTATATGAAAAGTATTTATAATAATAGTAATATTTTTATTAAAATTGGTTATATTTATATTAAAATATTTTTAATATTACTTTTACTATTATTATTATTATTAGTATTAATATTATTAATAATATTAAAATTTTTAATATTATAAATTTTATTAATCTTATTATTATGAATATTATTATTATTGTTTTTATCAATATTATTAATACTATTATGAACATTATTTGTACTATTATTAATATTATTATCGATGTTTTTAATAAATATAAAAATAATACTAATAATAATATTATTATTATTGACGATAACAACAATAATAATAATAATTTTATCAATAATATTAATAATCATAAGTATAATCAAAATAAGAATAATAATAATCACAACATGATTACATAATTTGTATGGTATAGTGGTTAAAGGTTTTTTTCTTCACTCAAGGTCTTGCATTTAACTTCTTTGTTTCCAAATTTTCATAAACTCCATTAGTTTGTGCTTTTAATGTGATTGTAAAATTGCTTTGAGTGCAATGAACTATGTAGTTTATCACTGTTCAAATTTGTTTAAAATTTTGTTGGTATATTTTGTTAGGACCATTTTATACTTTGAGTTATCAATATTAGATAAAAACTCTTTGGCCAAAATAGTTATACAACAATTTGCTTTGTAATTCAGAATTTTACTTTATTTATTTTTTGGTTTGTAATATACTTTAGTACTTTTCTTTAGGTTTTCATTTGAGTACCTACTAGTTTTGCCTCCTTAATTTCTTATTTAATCAATTTAAAATTACTCCTCACAATTATCACATATCAATTCTCTTGCATTTAACATTTCTAATTTTGAGTTATTCTTGATTTAGTGTTTATTAACCTTTTGAGGTGGAATAATTATTTGTTTGTGATATTGTGTGAAAAGATTATCTAACTTGCTAGGTAACATCTTGGAAAAGTAGAAGATCGTGACAAGAATGACTCTCCTTGAGACAACAAACAAGTAGAAGGCTCCACGAAAAGAGTTAAACACTTGAGAGGAGAGGAGTGTAATTGTTGGAAAACAAAAAAAAAAATTATTTTGTTAAAATTTCATTGTATTTTCTTTGAGTTGTGAAATCCTTCAAACTTTCATTTTAGTGGATTAGAAAAACATGTAGACGGAGTGTGTGTGTGTCTTGAATGTTCAAAAGGCCAACAAGTTTCACTTTAGGAATTCTTCTAGTTTACTTGCTTACACTTATTTGCTTTTGTTTTTTCAATTCTTTATTTGCTTGCATAATACACTTAGAGAAAAGAAAATCTTTTTTAACTTTTCTATTTAGAGATTTTGTGTAAGAAGACTAAGGAAAACTCTGGTTAGCAAAGACTTGGTACTTAAACAAGTCCACTTGTGACCCACCTCTCTTTTTCTAGGAGAAACTTCGAAAAATCTCATCACTAAATAGAACTGCACCATACAAATTGCTTCCTACACTAATCAAATTTTTAATATACTAACAATGTCGTTATTATTTTTATTTTAGAATTTATTATTAAATATTTTTTTTTCCTTTCTAACACACGCAGAAACATCCATGTCATATGTACCATTACGTTTTTAAAAGATATGATATACTTTTTATTTTTCTTGACAATGATAAAAATAATATTTAAAAGTTATTTTATTTTTTATTAGTTTATTAAAATGAGACATTTTCCTATTAAGATATTTACAACTTGAGATGAAACAGAAATACGATTAATGTTAAAATTTCAGTTGAACAGATTGTTTTCAAATATTTAGTTTTGTGATAACAAATTCAATGTTGGTTGAAAACAAAAATACAGATATTTCTTAATATTTATGAGATTGTTTTTTAATGAGAAAAACAAAAATTTGTATTTACTGTATAGGAAGCAATTGCCAAAAAAAATTATCATATCTTTTTAAATATACATATGAGAGAGAAAGAGAGACATTAACACTTTTTCCTTGATTGCGCTCACCTTGAAAAATGCTTGACTCAATTGCGAATGAGAGAAAAAAAATATTTAGTAAGTAAATTTTAAAATAAAAATAATAAGGACATTGTTGCCATATTAAGAATTTGTTAAGTGGAGGAAGCAATTTGTGCAGAAAGCAATTGCCAATAGAACTTCACCCAAGCTTAAACATTTTTGTGAAAACAATTTATCACTCACTCTTTACGTGAAAATTCTCTATTAAAACTTTTGTGAAAATATTTTGATCGAAAAATGAGTGATCATTCTCTTCATTCATTGTCCATGGTAGTGTTAAGGACCAACATGAAGAGATAAATCTAAGGGATGAAGTGAAAAGATTAATAGAAAATGAGAAAAAGATATTGATGAAATAAAAGAGGTGTTTACTCAGTTAATACAAAATCAGGAGAAAGGTAAAAGCAGACACAGTGAGTCCAGTAGAAGAAGACATCATCATAAAAATTACCCAACTACCCAAGTGAAGAATCATATAATAGTCACTGTAATCTTGTTACTATCAAAAACCTCCTAGACACCATAGACTTAGGCATTCTTCCTTTTCCAAAGAACCTAAGGTCGACATTCCTCCATTCTATGGTAAAGAAAATGTTGAAGATTATTTAGACTAGGTGATGAAGGTGGAACAAACTTTTGAACGGTACTAGATAGTCCAAGAGAGAAGAGCAGTGACTACCTTAAATTTTCAGGATCAACAATGTATTGGTGAACAACTTTAGTACAAGACCTTATGATCCACAATAATCCCTAGATACAGGAATGAACTTAGGGTTGTTCTAAGGAAAAACCACATGCTCTCTTATTATGATCGAGAGTTAATGAATAAATTCCAAAGACTCTAATAAAAAAAGACATGAGTGTTTTAGACAAAAAAAAATGGATTTGCTTTTAATCACAAGGATAAGTGAATAACCTAAAATAACAATGGTTAAGTTTCAAAGTGACCTCAAATATAAGATATTGGATATGGTTGAACTTCTTTTTCATAGTGATGTGAATGATTTGGTTCAAATGTGTTGTATTACGGTAAAGTAGCAACTAAACAAAAAAAATCTGCTTCTAACTTTGACACTTCTCTAACAAAATAAACACCCAATGGTAATTATTGTATGAATATTTTAATTTTACTTTTTATTTTTAACTCAAAGTTCTAATATATATTAAAATAAATTATAAAATGATTGTTTAATTCTTTTGAGTGAAACTATAACAGGTATCCAATGTCAAAGCATATAGGCATTGGGGTACTGTGCAATTGTGACATTATTAAGTAAGGGTAATTTTTGGTCTCTAATCCGTGGTGTTTTGAATGAGTAACTTTAGAATTGATAAGTTGAATATATTCAACTCCTTGACATTGAGTAGGCATTTATTTAATAAAAAACCTCTTTTATTAACAAAGACACACATGATCATTATTTTTTTACATAATACTGAGTATAACATTGTATTGATTTATTTATAGGAATTACAAAAATAGTCATTTTTTTAATTTAGAGATAAAATGTTCATCCCCTTCACATAATTTTTTCTTATTACTATTGAATTTCATATCAATCACTTTCTACTCGTATCACACGTGAATATTTTTTATTATAAAGAGCTTTTTAAAGTTTTCTATAAGATGTTATTCACTAACTTGAATTAAATACTACCTATTACATTCAAGAAAATTTTCATACGTAGACATGTACCATATTCCAACTATTATTTGTAATTGGAACACATGAATACATACTAAATGTTACTAAAAACTTATTCTAATCCTATTGTTTACAATTTCTTTTTAACTATATTCAATTCAAGGTACTTTACCCTAGAATCATTGTTATTAGACTTATTATAATTTTAGAATAACATATTATTGATTGATATATGATACAGGATGATACATGCTTTCAAGTGGTCTCTTAATTGTTTTTATTAAATTAAAACACTTACATGATATATATATATATATATATATATATTAAAAATGTTTATTTCATATTCATTACTAATTTTACTTTCAGATATTTGCATAAGAACTTTTGTTTATTGTCAGGACTAATTAGTTACACTTAATAATGATAATTAAGAAAGCAGACTGTCATGAAAAAGAAAAAAGTTAACCCACTTTACAGCCACATTTGGTACAAAATAAAATATCGCTGTTTTGTCTAATATAGTTGTTTGGGTGGGGACATTTCATTTTGATTTGACGTTGAAAGGTTTAAATTTTATTTTTTGATTTGTTACTATAAAGAGGACTATTATACTCCACCGTGAATGAAAGACGTGCACACGAAAAATAAGAGAGCTATACAAATAAAAACTTCTAAAACAAAGCATTTATACATCATAGCTGAGTGCACTTCCTTTGTTGCGATTAATTGATTAACAACTAATTTGACTTCAACGACAATGTTGTCAAAGGTATTATAGAAAACTTAGACGAACAAAAATTTATAATGGGATCTTTTTCTTTATTCTAAAACAAATTACACGTAGTATGCATTACAGGGAAAAAGATTAAGAAAAAGGTATTCACAGAAGATAGAAAGAATGAAAAAAAGAAATTCACACCTACTCTTCTTTTTTTAATACACATTACAGTCCACTTTTATTATTAAAATATTAAATAAATTAAATTATTCAATAAAAAATTAACAAAAAACAGGTATATGATGGTTATATATAAAAACGTTATTTAAAATATCTCCACTCATACATGAATCATGAATAGATGTAAAATGGCGATTTTCTTTCTTTCTTTAATAATTGTTTACAGCCTAAAGAGAGCTAAGAGAAAAAGTTTACAAACTGTTCATTTCGTAGTAACCACACAAAGATAGTATCAACATAAGTGAGAAGCAATTTCATATAGAATAAGAAAACCAGGAAAGCACAAAGGGTTTGAGAGCATGAATAAACAACTTTAAAATGTATGTATATTATACGAACTGATTGTATTTCAAATGAAAGCAAAACAAAGAAACATAAAACAAATAGTTCCAAGGACTCTCAATGCTAATCAAAGCCTATGACTGCATGGTATTCACCAGACACTATATACTACAAGCCAAAAAGTAGATAAAAAAAGAAACTACAAATGAAGTTAGAGAGATGTTCTAGTTAACTTCAAGACCGGCTTCCATTGCTAATTCTCTTGTAGCAGTGTTGTTTTGTTCAACTTCCCCAGACATCTCCTCCAGCGATTTTCCTTTAGATTCAGGAACCAAGAACGTAAAAAGCAACCCTAAGAAGTTGATGACAGACAAAACAATAAGTGTATTTCTGAGTCCAATGCCGTGTTGAGCATAGAGGAAGCCGAAAGCCCCTACAATTGCCCCAGCTTTTCCAGCTGCAGCTGATATGCCATGACATGTTGACCTTAGCCTTGCAGGGAAAATCTCTGCGGGCACCACGAATGTTGTGGCATTTGGACCAAAATTGGCAAAGAAGAAGGTCAATGCATATATGACAACAAACCCAATTTGATTCCCGTTCATGGTCCAGTGGTGGTATGGAATGGCCAAGGCAAGCATGAAAACAGTCATAAAGAAAAAACCCATCAACTGAATTGTAAACCTACCCATCTTATCAATGAATGCCACTGTGAACCAGTAACCAGGGACAGTACTGCAAAGGGCTATGAGGGTCTGTGCTCTAGCAATTTTGTAAACCTCTTCAATGGCATTCATGGTTTTTGCTCCAGGAATCCAACCAATTGCACTAAAAATGTCTTTCTGAAAAAGATTCTGACTGTAATAGGCAATGTCCAACAAGAACCAAGTAGTGGCTGTTCCAACAAGGTGAAGTCCATGGCGGAGAAGGAACTGTTTTGTGAACAGACCAAACTCATTCCCCCTTCCCCTTCTTCCCTCCAATTGCTCAACTTTCTCCGGTTCAGCTTCTATCTCAACTTGCAACACCTTTGACATATCTGCAGCTGCTTGCCTAGCATTCTTGGCAACCAAGGCAGTGTATCTTGGGGTCTCGGGCATTTTCATGCGCCAATAGTATGTGATCAGAGCTGGGAGTGCACCAAACATCAACACTATCCTCCAAACATAATCAGCTTGTGGTACTGTGGACAGAAGTGGGTTAGCCTGGAATGATGGAGCAGGGTAGAGGGCATTGAAAACAGCTGAAACTACTATTGCAACCATGCCACCAGCCAAAATTCCAAAACCTTGCATGGCAAAAACAGCAGCTATGAATGCTCCACGAGTCTTCTTGTTGGCATACTCAGCCATGATAGTGGCGGAAAGAGGGTAGTCTCCACCAATACCAAATCCAAGCCAGAAGCGGAAGAAGCAAAGGGTGGCCATAACAGCTTTAGGGTCTTTGCCAAAGGAAAGACCAGAAGCAATTGAGCTTATGACCATGAGCATAAGGGTCATCCCATAGACACGCTTCCTTCCCATTTTGTCACCAAGCCATCCAAAGAAAAGCTGACCTGCAAGGGATCCACAGAATGCCACACCATTGATGGCAGCTGAAACATTTGCTGGCAGAGAGCCAGGCTTATCATGGCCTTCTGTGTAGTATATGCGGCCAAGCAATTTGGTCACAAGGGATATGCAGAACAGATCATAAGAATCGGTGAAGAAACCCATTCCAGCAATCACAATTGCTGTGAAGTGGTACCATTGTGTCTTTGCAACATCCAGTGCATTAAGCACATGCAGAGATTGCTCACCCATGCTTTGCTATCAAAAACTATCTTCTCTTCCTTTAAGACCTTAACTTCAAATAAACATGCAATAGATAACATCAGAAGATATATGGTATTCATAAATAAAAATGCATAAATAAACATCAAGCAGTGATTTAAAGAATAAACAAATATAAAGAGAACATTAATATAAAGAAGGCATAACAATGACCTGCACTTTGATGGGTAACGCACAAATGAAAGAGAGTGTTGCTGTTTTTAAAGGGATGAATAAACAAGGAAGAAATATAGAAAGAATGTGATTGAGTATAAAGATGTGAAAGAATCAAAACGGTTTCAGTATTTTTAAGGTACTGGATTTTATCTTTTCATATCAAAGGAAAAAGATATTCAAATTAATTTATAACTACATATAAATCAAATTGTTCTCTGTATTTAATAAATTTTAAATATATCAATAATATCCTTATATTTTAAAGTTTATTTATTAAACAACTTTTTTCTCTCCCTTCTTATAGAACTATCTCTATCATATATATGGTATTTTTTTAAAATATATGATATATTTCTAATTTTTTAATAATAATAAAAATAATGTTGGTAATTAGTTTTTGCACAATAAATGTAGATAATAGTTTATTTTATTTTCTATTAGTTTGTTAAAATAAGAGCTGTTAAGATATTTACAACTTATATTGTTAATTTTAAAATTTAATTAAATATATTGTTTTTAAATATTTAATTTTGTGATAACATTTTAAAAATATATATTTTTTTTAATATTAATAAAGTTTTTTTTTATTATTTATTAAAAAAATTTGTTAATATATACTTAAAATAAAAATATTAAGGATATTGTTTAAATGTTAAAAATTTACTAAGTGTAGAAAGAAAATTGTATATGCAGAAAACAATTACCATCAAAAGATCTTTATTTGCTACCCTTTTAAACGATCTTTTAATTCATGGTTACTAATTTCATCTTTATTGACTTAGTTTATTTTATTAAATTAATTGTTTATAAAAAAAATTATCTACAGTAAATAATAATATTCACATAATTATAATTTCATAAAAATTAATGAAAATAGTAATTTTTATAATTTTTTATGCGTTAAATTTTTATAATATTTTACTTTGTGATTATTAAAATACCGAACTTTTTTTAAGTATATACTTTATCATTAAAATAAATTTGATAATATAAAGATAATTTAAATATAAATTTTACTTTTCTTTTAAGATGGTATTAAAATATAATGAAGTTTATATTATTTGAGTTTATTTGAATTTTTCTTATTATGTGTTATTGAACTCTTTATTCTCATGTTAAATGAGTAAAAATATAATTTTATATTAAATTTAATTTAAATTATACTTTATTAAGATATCTATAACTAAAACAAATATTTAAAAATATAAAAAAATGAGTAAAAATATAATTTTATATTAAATTTAATTTAAATTTAATTTTATTAAGATATCTATAACTAAAACAAATATTTAAAAATATAAAAAAATAGCACACCTTGATATGATCTCACAGATATAGTAAAAGAGTATGTGTTTGAATGGTTTGAAGAATACAGAAAACACTTCTTGAAAGTGAGAGAGAAGGAATTTAAAGAGGAATGTTTAGTGCAGATTCTAACTTTTTTTAGTAAAAGATATAACTAACTAACAAAGATTAAAGATAATGATACTAACAATATTATTAAGATGTAGGCTAGTTAATTATATCATATCTAAATTTTAACATATTCAAAAGTTAATATTGTTAGATTAAATTTATCTTAAAAAATATTTTTAAATCTCTATCTCTTAAAGATAAAATTAATAGATAAAATTAATGTATACCCTTATCTAAACATCAAACCGTTATACTTTAATAATGGATTTCAAATTTAATTTTTGGGTCATGATATAATAACCACCAATTTTTACTAAATACCTGTTAAACATTAATGGCATCACATTCTTTTAAAATATGAAATAATTTGAGATGAATTAATTAAAAAATAAAAATATTGCTATTTTATTAAGTTTCTCGAAAGAGTACGTAAATCAAAGGGTGTGCAACGAATCTTTTCTTAATTTTATACCAAAAAATAAACAAAAGGATATATTTCAATTGGAAAAAGAAGATTTATTGACTTGGTATTATAATACTATGAACAAGGTAGAGAAGAAGAATGCGGCATAAGAAAAAAAAAAAAAAAAAAAACAAAAAAAAAAAAAAAAAAAAAAAAAAAAAAAAAAAAAAAAAAAAGTACCGTAACAACTAAAGTAGTGATTTAAAGCACAAACAAAAGTAAAGAGATAATTAATATAAAGAGTGCATAAAAATAACCTGTACTTTGATGGTTGCAGGGAAACGTA
>Ga0209489_105138_pt1 | contig 23188 bp, 7 predicted proteins | sample SiratrowhiteBW_FD_187527 | JGI IMG/M metagenome (GOLD analysis project Ga0209489, IMG submission 187527) | Root nodule microbial communities of legume samples collected from California, USA - Siratro white BW (SPAdes) (version 2) | ecosystem: Host-associated > Plants > Roots > Nodule | place: USA...
AATAATGTTGATAATAATATAGTAATATTAAAAATATTATTGATGTAAATATAAATAATATGAATAGAAGTATTAATAATATTTCATATATTAAAAAACATATAATAATAATCTTAATATAAATAATAATAATAATAATGTTATCAATAACATTAATAATATTTTGTGTATAAATATTAATAATATTAAAAACTTTAAAAATATTAAAAACATTATTAATAATTTGAAAAAAACATAATACTGATAATAATAATTATAATTTTAATAATATTAAACAATAATATTAATAATATTATTAATATTAATAATATAATGATAACTATAATATTAATGATAATATTATTAATAATACCAATAATAATAATGATATTAATAAAACTAATAATGATAGTAATACAAATTTAATAATAATAATAATAATAATAGTATTAGTAATAAAAGTGTTAAAAATACCAATAGTATTAGTTATAATATTAATAATATCAATAAAAATATTAATATTGTTAATAATATTTACCTTTACTAATATTATTATTAATAAATCAATATGAACATAATTAATAAGAGATAATAGTAGTTTTATCTATAAACATAAGTTCTTAAGTATTACCTACATACACAGGTCTGTAGGTATTATCCACGGACATAGGCCTGTAAGTATTACCTACGGATCTGTGTCTGTGGGTAATATCTACGAACCTATGTCCGTGGGTAATACCTAAGGACTTAAATCCGTGGGTAATACCTACGGACTTAAATCCGTGGGTAATACCTACAGATACAGATCCGTAGGTAATAATCTGTAGGTAATGCTGAATTTACCTACGAATACAAATCCATAGATAATAATCCGTTGGTAAATTGAGTTTTTCTTGTAGTTTTGTATACTTGAATCCTTTCAAATTTAAATTTCTTTAATACTATGTGATAAAAGACTATTCCACTTAAGACTTACTAAAAATGTTATTAAGCACAATCGATTCAAAGATTATGTTTGATTGATTTATAAAAGTTATGTTCTATATTATGTTAGGATATCTATTATGTCGCATATCTTATAATAACGAATTTTCAATGAAAAAAGAAAGAGAAGATTTGAAGATTTGTTTTCTATTAGATAGTTTTTTTTGTGTTACATTTAAGTTACCGAATCAATTTTGGTATTTTTATATTGAACCATCTCCATGTCTCTTAAACCATACAAAGATATTGAAAAAACTCTACAATTTATTTTTGACAAAGTAGTCAACTTACCCACACCAACTACCACCACGTTTCAGGTTATGTTAATACAACCACCCGTCTTTCTTTTTTTTTATGGAAAATAATACTTTAACATCACTATTCATATAACCTCTATTGACACTCTTACGTGTCACATGGGTCCTATCAGTAAAAGAGAGAGAACGTGTTTATTTTTTTATTATATACGGATGGGTAATATAGTTTAAATGGATTATCAAAATCAATAAGTCAACGATGAAATATTATTTGATCGAGTTTGAACGTTTAGTTTTTAAACATTTGATTATATATTATATGAGAACAACAAGAATGATAAGAAAACTTGTCTGGACTATTTTTCACTACTGCAAATGTAATCAGGAACTTCATCGTATCCTGAAGAAAATTTGCTGACTCTTACAGTATAGAGGACAAATATTTCATTAAGAAAGTGACAATGTTATACGCTTTGAAATCATCAAAATCCTTTTGGTTTAACAGTTGTATCATGCCATCTTATAGTATCTTTGCAATCTCATGTGAGTGAATAATTTCTTATTCATCTGATTGAGTAATAAACTGATACTAGAAATTTTCATCTACTCTTACCACATGATATATTTTAGACTCTAATTGAAAATTCTAATTAAACAACATATTTTAATCCGATTGAATACTTTATGTAAAAGATTCACCAACACACAATAAAAATTGAAACTCTTCAATCAACTTCAACATCCTCGTTATGCAGCTTTTCTTGATGGTTGAGTCACTTTTCAAGTTTAACATTATATTATCGACATTTTTGAAAATTAAGGTTTTACTTATCTACATTAGTAAAACTATTTTTGAATAGATATTACTTAAAGTTTATGTAGGAAGACTGAAGGGCATTGCAGGAGAAGATGAAGCTAAACAAATACTTAGAGATTCTCTTGTTATTATCAGTGCAGGAACTAATGACTTTCTCTTCAATTTTTATAACATTTCCACTAGAAAATTGGAGTTCAACATTGATGGATACCAAGATTATGTGCAGAATAGGCTTCAAATATTCATTAAGGTAATCGGGAGTTATTTATTGTAAATCTTTTAAATATTCATTAAGGTAAACGCGAGTTAATTATTGTAAATTCTTTAATTATATAATATTAAAAATTTCACATCAATCAGAAATAAAATCAATTTATAATATATAAGTAACTATAATATCTTTATTAAGTAATTATAATATCTTTATCTTACTAGTTGATTTTACAAAATTAAGTTAACTTCAGACTTATTGTCAAATATATCTTTCAATGTATCATCTTTATCATGACTTGTGATTTTTAATCTAAAATAATACATGCATCTACTTTGTAAAAAAATTGTAGGAACTGTACGATCTTGGATGCAGAAAATTTGTTGTCGCTGGGCTTCCTTCCATTGGCTGCTTACCTATTCAAATAACAAAGTCAGTAATTTTAAAAGGTAGGAAATGTGTCGAGGAAGAGAATTCAGATGCAGAGCTTTACAATCGAAAATTGGCACGCCTATTGCTTAAAATACAAGCAATGCTTCCATGAAGCAAAGTGGTTTATATAGATATATATGACATATTGATCAACCTTATCAATCAGCCACAAAAATATGGTAAGTATTAGGGGGTAAATTTCCCAAATTAGTGTAATTTTTTTTTTAAATTCCCAAAATGGTGTATTTTTTATTTTATATCTGGATATGGGTAAATTGTGTAGAGATTGCACGATATCATTGTGAATAAATTGTTCTATTATTGCACGATTTAATTTAAGATATACAAAATTTGTGAGAAGATAACACAATTTAGTTAAAGGAATGAAATTGTGGAATAAATGTACGATTTTAATTAAGTAATTAATTGATTTTAATTAAGTAATTAATTGATTAATTGAAATCCTTAGGCTACCGAAGAGTTTAGGGTAATTAATTCTTCCACCTTTCCTCTCCTATTTTTTGTTGTTGTATTGGGTTGTGCATATAAAATTAAATTATAATTAATGCATATTGATAAAACTCTTTTGGAAATTTTGATGAAAATGAAAATGGAGTCATTGAAATTAATTAATTTGTTTTAATTTGAATGGTTTATATATAGAAAAAATTTTAATTATTTGAATTGATTATTTTTTAAAATTTATTTACATTTTTTTCCTTTTTAAAAGTACTTACTTGAATTCTTATTTTTTCTTTTATAAATATTCTGAAACTTATTTATATTTTTATAAAAAATTGCAGCAATGGTTATTTTTATAAAAGAAAAAAAATCAGACTGGAAGTAGTTTTAAGAAGAAAAAAAATTTACATAAGTTTGGGAATGTTTATAAAAGAAAAGAAAAAAGTAGAAGTAGTTTGAGAAATTTTATAAAATTACAACAATGGTTATTTTTATAAAAGAAAAAAAGAGTATAAGTAGTTTTAAAAAAGAAAAAAATATAAATAAGTTTTAGAATTTTTATAAAAGAAAAAAAAGAGTATAAGTAAGTACTTTTAAGAAAGAAAAAAATGTAAATAAATTTAAAAAACTAATCAATTTAAATAATTTAAATTTTCTCTATATATAAATCATTCAAATTAAAACAAGTAACTTTTCTTCATATTCTTCCATTCAAATTAATTTCACATTTATTTTAATTACTTAAATGATAATTAATTTCAATGACTATATTTTCATTTTCATCAAAATTTCCAAAAGGGTTTTATTAATATGAATTAATTCTAATTTAATTTTATATGCACAACCCAATATAACAAGGAAAAATAGGAAAGGAAAGGTGGGAGAATTAATTACCCTAAACTCGTAGCCTAACGATTTCAATTAATCAATCAATTATTTAATTAAAATCGTATCTTTATTCCACAATTTCATTCATTTAACTAAATTATGTTATCTTCTCACTATTTCATATATCTTAAATTAAATGGTACAATGATAGAACGATTTATTGACAATAATATCGTACAATCTCTGCGCAATTTACCCATATCAAGAAATAAAATAAAAAATACACTATTTTAAGAATTTAAAAAAAAAATTACACTAATTTAGAAAATTTGCCGTATTAGGGAGTATATTATAGATGTCTTTAGATTATATGTTCACTTTTAGTAAAAGAAAAATTAGATTTTTTTTCCTTTCTGGTTTAATTTTTTTACAAGACTTTTAAAATGGGTAGAAAGAATTTCTATTTTTACTATATAAATTCTTATAGATAAATCATGTCAATTAATATTATTTTATTACTAACTGTATTACATTAGCACAATTTTAATGTAATAAAATTAATTTGAAGATCTCAAAACATTTCAATTAATACTACCATTTTCACTAAAATGGTATTATGATAACATGATTTTATTTCGAATTAAATAAAATCATATCATTATGACACAATTTCTTTATAATGAAATTGTGTTAATTTGGTGTGATTTATTTATAGGAAATAAGAAAAACTTTTGCTCACACAAAATTTTGTAAAATTTCACTAAAATGAGAAAAAAAACTGAAAAATTATGTGTTGAGAATTTTTTAGATGTGTGAACTAAATTATATATTTAACCCATGTTTACATTTCACTATTTTGACATTTTATCACCCAGGTTTCAAAGAGACAGATAAAGGGTGTTGTGGAACTGGCTTGTTTGAAATAACTCCATTGTGCAATGAATTCAGTCCAACATGTGAAGATCCTTCAAAGTATGTTTTTTGGGACAGTATCCATCCAACGGAAGTTGTTTACCGATATATTGCCAAATACATACAAAAGGAAGTTCTGCCTATGTTCTAATTTTATAGGGATATATAGAATGTAACACGTGGTTATTTGGATAGAGAAACAAATAAATAAAAACAACTTCTTTAAACAAATTTGAATGACGTGTTTATTTAATTTACTGTTTAAAATCGGTAAATGTCTATTTTTCGACCGTGAAGCTCAAACATATTTAAAGATTTTCACAAATAGAAAAATGACATTTTATATCAGTTTCAGAACTGACATAGAAAGTCCCGAATATATAACACCCGTTTTAGAACTTATGTAATATATAAACAATTATATTGGTCAGAAACAAAAATCGGCATCAAATACCTACTTCAAATGGGTGAAATTTTGCATAAGAGACGCATATTACATTGATTATGTAGTCTCAACCGTGTAATATTTTTTAATTTTAATTCGAGAGACATACTAGATTTCCTAACCGATATAGTATGTAAGCAAATTTCATCCAATTTTCTTCAAAATTCACTCGCGCGTCACAAGAAATCTATTACATCGATTAATTGGAAGGCCACAACCGATGTAATATGGGTTACATACTACATCGGTTGAGGCTTCCTAATCGATATAGTATCATCAGCACCATAACAAAATTTTCAAATTTTTATGTTTTATTTTTTTAGTCTTTTCTACATCGGTAATGAGTGGTAACTTATGTAAAATATGATATATTATATCATTGATTAACCGATATAATATCTCTTCAAATATTTATAAAAATGTCACCGTATTTTTATTTACATTAGTTTCTCTTTAATCGACATTTTATTTTGTTGTAGAATAAATTTTTTGTACTAGTCTTTATATCTAAAATCATTTAAAAAAATTAATTTTAAGTTTAATTTCATTTTATAAAAAGTAGATTAAATAAAATGAGTTGTACATTGATTGCATATTTCATCATATTTCTATTGTTAATATAAAAATAAAAGAAAAATCATTTATACCAAAGCATTTTATTGTAACATATTTAACAAATTTTTGGCATTCCTATCATATTTTATATAAAAGATTCCTTTGAAACTTTTGTATCTGAACTAAGTTAATACTTCAAAGTACATCCACATGCGATACTTGCTCCTATAGGGTGGATATTTTATTTTATTTTTTGCTTTGAATATGTTTAAATATTTATTTAATTAAAAGTTAATCCTAAAAATACAATTCGTAATTCATGTTAGTCTTTCTCACATGAATGATGTTAACTAACCATGTTAGTTTGTTAACATATTATTTCAAATATCAACTATCACTCTGTCAAATGACGTGACATCACCATTAGGGACATACTTGGTTGAAATGAAATTTGTGAACAAGAGTTATACATTATGGATGCAAGTGAAATGTGAAGTAACTACCTTAACTTTACCATTAATATTTTGGTGAAACTTGAATTCACATGTACCTTATTAAATACATCATCTTTTTCATTTCCTACTGTTCTCTCCACTTCTTTCCTGATGAGATGGTTATAGTATTGTTTCATCCTCTAATGCTAAACATGGCCATAGGTCATAACATAACTACAACTTAAATAAACATGACTAAGTATTTTGTTAATACTTTAATTTTTTGTATTCAATTTCCATTTAAATGTATTTCCTTTGGAATTGATTTTTTTTTCTATTTTTTTTATATATATCTTTGAGAAATGAGGGAGATTTTATCTTGTGATTTGTGAGGGAAATCAGATTGTTGTGGGAGAGTCCATGCCTCTCGAAAATCCTACCAATTATTTGAACTGTTTTAGTCAGTAGAAAAGTTTTTCTTTTTGATCCAGTTTCTATCAGATTGAGCATGGAGGTTACCTGTTGTGCTATCGTAGTGGCCTGAGGTTTCTTCTGAAACCTAGAGCACTTGTAATGGTGCATCTGCTGCCTGGGATAACTAGTTCACAGAGGGCATTTGTTACACTTATCTAGTTAGGTTAAGTAAGCAGCAAAGCTGTTACAGATGGTACCTCTACCTTGTATAGTAGTCTAAGCTAAATGTTGATTTTAATACAAGCCAGGGAATAATGGTTATTTGGAATTACAATCTGAGGAGCAGTGATTGCATCGGTGTGTGAATTTCACACTTTCTGGATCCTGTTATTGAATGGTTCTCTTTTTTCTTTTGTTCTCAGATACATGCGTGTCCATGTACTCACTAAGCTTTATTTTGTTGTAATGATTCAAATTGTTTGAACAGGTTATTTCTTCTGGGCTTGGATAAGTATGGGAAAGGTGACTGGCGAAGCATATCAAGAAACTTTGTGGTGACAAGAACACCTACACAAGTTGCAAGCCATGCCCAAAAGTACTTCATTCGGTTAAACTCAATGAACAAAGATAGAAGGCGATCCAGCATACATGATATCACCAGCGTTAACAATGGTGATGTTTTAGCTCCACAAGGACCTATTACCGGTCAGACGAACGGTGCTGCCGCCAATTCTACTGCCAAAACAACCAAACAAGCCACCGCAGCCTCAACTGGGGTGCCAGGAGTTGGAATGTATGCTGCTCCTACCATTGGACAACCTGTAGGAGGACCCTTGGTATCTGCTGTTGGCACCCCAGTGAACCTTCCTTCACCTGCACACATGGCGTACGGTGTCAGGGCCCCGGTTGCCGGTGCAATTGTACCTGGTGCACCGGTAAACGTCGGCCCGGTAACGTACCCTATGCCACATACATCTGCTCCTCACAGGTGAGTTGCTGCTAAGAGGCCTTGATGTACAAAAGCAACAACAAAGTAGTGGTGGCTTCTGCAGTTAATGTAATTCTTTTCTAGACAATTGCTTTTTTTGCTTATGATATGCAACAATGAGTTATATGCATAATCAGTCATTTCAAATAAGCCATATGAGGAAGCAATTGAATGTATCCGCATAGGCTGCATGGAATATGCTTGACAGCCTTGACATAGAACAGCATAAAAGTACGGTTGTTTTGCAGACATTTGGTTGCTATTGTTAAACCGTGCTACAGAGGAAGGTTCTATGGATTTCAAGTGTAAATTATTGTTGCATTCTCTTGGTTTTTCCAGGAAATATAAAATGTTCAATAATCAATGATCTACCTTAATTTCATGTGTGTGAAGTTACTGCAATTGGCACCAATTGTCATGTAGCAGTTTCCAGTGCACTGCACAAGATTAAGTATATCCTTTGAGATATTCAAAATTCAAGAAAGTTTGGCTGAAGGAAAAGTTTTATTTTCTCAGGAATATGAAGTTGAGAAACATAATTTTCCAAAATTAGCACTTTTAGGAAAGAGGGTTTTCTAGGAATGGTTTTTAATCGAGTTTTCTAAAATAATTATTTCCTGTGAGAAAGGTGGGAAACTATCTTTCTTGATTAAAATAAAATGGTCTTAGTAATACTTTTTTCCCAGCAAACAATATTTAATTAATCGTGTGAATTGATATGAAAAGAAAAATTACCTTCACCCAAATGCTTTCTTATTATCAAAACAACAAAAAATCATAAGTAGAAGACAACTTTTCAAAAGATTGGTTAGGGTTTCATAAGTGATACGTGATTGTCACTTAACTTTCAACTGAAAAAGTGGCGATACTTGACTTCTGTAGCAGAAAAAGGAGAAAAGCAAAATTTGAATTTGATGGCTCCTTTTGTTTCAGTTTTCTATATTACTTTAAGGGTTTAATATTCTTTCCACCATTCAATTTTAGATTATTGCTTCCTGCGTCCTATGATTCCTAACTATACCTTCATGCAGATTTCTAAAAAGACAAATATTATTGTCTTATTATATAAATTTTAATTTACTTCCCTCCTTTTCTCTATATCCAATGCTTTGGTTAGTGGTTACTGCAATCCAAATTCTTGTTCAATGCTTCCATTCTTCGTAAAGATGACTTTCTTTCTATTTTGGTTTTCTGTTTTGTGGTTGTCTAAGCGTCCTTTCATATTGGTTGATTTTTAAAACTTTGAGATTATACAATTTGGAAGAGCGGTATAGGTTCTGGAATTCAAACATTTTATATTGAGCGTGTAAAATCCATATTGTGATTATGAATACGTAAATATATTTTTAATGGTATAATTTAGAATAATTGTTTGATTTGGAAGTGTATTTTAGATTGCATGTTATATTCTAATATTATATTCTAATAGTACAATCTATATCAGAAAATAAATTTTTGAAATATACAATTCAAAATATAAGAAATACGTTTCAGTGTAATCTAAAATTATACTTCGTCTTGCTTATGTTATATTTAATTTTAATTTTAGCATATATATGTAAGATAAGCAGTGATGACGCCTCTTAACTTTATAAAAAGAACTATTGTGATTATTTGTATAGAAATCATATTTGAGCTTCTTATTATTTTTATTTTTTTATAAATTTCACGTCAGATATTACTATAAACTATTATCTTAGGTAGACTAACACCTCGAAGATCAATACATGTTATGATATGAAAAATATTATTAAAAAAATAATATAAACTATGAGAAGATTAGGTCAAACTCATAAATAAGAAAAGAAGATAAATACTCTTCAACGAAGTTGAAACATATTATCAAAAAGAAAAAAAAATACAAAACCATAAGAAGATTAGACCAAACTCATTAACAAAAAAAGAAGACAAACACTCCCAACTAAACTAAACAAAACCAAAACGAAACAAAGGAAGTTGATACATATTGTAAAAGAAAAGTCTAATTTAATAACTGTAGATAAAACATAATACAATTTACAATCTAACTTATTATGGAGATTTAGAAAAGTCAGCTTGTCAGTACAATGATTTTCTCCACAGAATATATGAGAAATTTTAGACTCCTCAATTTCTTGACATAACTTTATACACTTTCTTCATCTCCCTCTCAAAGGCTATATAATAAGAAATGCGATTAAATGAACTAAATGCTTGACAAAAAAAAAAAAAAAGTGATACTCAAAACAAATACATATGAAACCTTTGCGCTCAATAGTCAAAATAACTTTTATAAGCTCAGCATACAAATACTTTTGTATTGGAAAAAGAAAAAAAGACTACTTATATTTATCCTTGTTAATATAAAAATTATTTACACATGTCAAAAAAACTCAGACATCATTTAACAGCACTATCATATTAATAATATTAAATATTAAATAAACTTTTCATCTTTAATAATAAAAATATAAAATATAATATCTAAAGAATGAAAATTATACAGATTTCTCATGTATAAAAAGTGTATGAATTATGCTCGATGAAGTTTATACACTAAAACATAAATAGTTTGCCTAAAGAAATACTCTCAAATATTAAAAAACTGACGTTGAGACGGATTTAAAATTGATCTTACGTCCAAATAACCAACTTTCCAAAAGTGGAATTTATGATTTTTGTGTCAGTAGCTACACTATTAGCGTCGGTTACACCAGAAGCCTAATAAAAATAAAATAAAATATTTATTAACCAGTAAGATCAATTTGGCCGTTACATAAAGAAGAAAATATTTAAATAATTTTAATTGGAGAAACAAATTCAATTGACTTACCAGTAATTAAAAATAAAAATATTAGGTATTATAATATTGGTCAAAACCACACATTGGAAGGTAAAAAAAGAAAACTCCATCTGCCAAAAAATTAAAATTATATCCTTTTCATTTAGTATAGTATAATTATTCTCCTTAAGTGTGATCTACCTAGCAACATGAAGGCCAGTAATTTTTCTTCAAGTTTAAAGATGAGGTTGGTGAAAAATAATTTTTCAACTTGTGACATCAAAACGAAACCTTTAAAGAAGAGGTTGGTGAAAAATATTTTCACAAGATGAGGTAGATACGATCAGTCAACTCTAAAAAGTATGCAACTCCAGATGTTGCAACAACTTCACACCACCAAGCTTTTCCTCTTTCATCCATGAAAAGTTCAAAACTTTTAGTATATTAATTTTTTTTTTCAGTAAAAGGACACTACAACTTAATTTAAATTTATGGAAAAATATTTTTAAAAAAACTTGTTAAGTATTTAAGTGTGAGTCTAGTCTCACATTAGATAAAAAAAATGGAGCAATATATAAAAAAGAAGACCTATAAATCCAAAATCTTAAGGTTTTGAGTCGAAGATGGTGTCATTTCCTTATATATTGGCTCAGTTCTCATTCTTATGAAATCTCTCCGAGATTTTCCTTTCAGATTCTCTGAACAAGTGGTATCGAAAGTCTTCTTAACGGAATGTATCAAAGTGGAGGAGGAACTCTTATTTGAGGGAGTGATTGTTAAGTATTCAAGTGTGAGTCAATTCTTATTCTTGTGAGATCTTTCTAATTTTGCTCCCTCAGATTACCTAAGAAAACTCTTCACTGTTTCTATTTACAAACTTAGCTCAACCCAGAAAAATTTATTGATGTTGTTTTCACTTACCTAAAATCTGTCTTGGCATCACTCTCACGTTTTGGTTTCTTAGATTCAGATCACTTGCAATACACAAATTTATTGTGGAAACAAATTAACAAGTTTCTTCACACATTCATTATATATAATAATATTGTAACTAACAAAGTCTTATCTTACCACATAAGAAGTTACAGTATTAATGGCTTATTATGCATCCTACCCTATCATTTTGATCCACCTTTGCACCACTTTTGTTGTTGCAAGCTTTGGCAATGACTTGATAAGATCCAAGTTTTCATCCATTCTAGTCTTTGGGGATTCAACAGTAGACACAGGCAACAACAACTACATCAAAACTTTGGCTAAGGGAAACCATTTTCCTTATGGTAAGGATTTCCCTGGTCATGTGCCTACTGGTAGGTTTTCTAATGGAAAACTAGTTCCTGACTTCATTGCCTCAGTGTTGAACCTCAAAGACACTGTTCCTCCTTTCCTTCAGCCAAACCTATCACATCAAGATCTTCTAACAGGTGTTAACTTTGCATCTGCGGGCTCAGGTTTTGATGATTTGACCACTGCTTTAACAGGTGCCATAGCAGTGTTCCAACAAATTGAATACTTCAAAGTTTATGTAGGAAGACTGAAGGGCATTGCAGGAGAAGATGAAGCTAAACAAATACTTAGAGATTCTCTTGTTATTATCAGTGCAGGAACTAATGACTTTCTCTTCAATTTTTATGACATTTCCACTAGAAAATTGGAGTTCAACATTGATGGATACCAAGATTATGTGCAGAATAGGCTTCAAATATTCATTAAGGTAAGGGAGTTATTTATTGTAAATGTTTTAAATATTCATTAAGGTAAACACGAATTATTTATTATAAATTTTTTAATTATATCATGTTAGAGATTTTATATCTATTAAAAATAAAATTAATTTATAATATATAAATAATGAAAATATCTTTATCTTACCAACTCAATTTTATAAAAACGAATTAGACTTAAATTCATTGTCTAATATATCATCTAATGTATGTCGTGATTTTTAATCTAAAATAACACATGCATGAACTTTGTAAAAATATTGTAGGAACTATACGATCTTGGATGCAGAAAATTTGTTGTCGCTGGGCTTCCTTGCATTGGCTGCATACCTATTCAAATAACAAAGTCAGTAAGTTTAAAAGACAGGAAATGTGTCGAGGAAGAGAATTCAGATGCAGAGCTTTACAATCGAAAATTGGTACGGCTATTGCTTAAAATACAAACAATGCTTCCGGGAAGCAAAGTTGTTTATACAGATATATATGACATATTGATCAACCTTATCAATCAGCCACAAAAATATGGTAAGTACTAGGGAGTATATTATAGACATCTTTATAGATTATATGTTTATTTTTAGTAAAGAAAAATTAGATTTTTTTTCTTTCTCGTTTAATTTTTTTACAAGAATTTTAAAATGGTAGAAAGAATTTCTGTTTTTACTATATAAATTCTTATAGATAGATAGTGTCAATTAATATTATTTTATTACTAACTGTGTTACATCAATACAATTTTAATATAATAAAATTAATTTGAATACGATCTCAAGAATAATTGAAATTGCATGATTTCAATTAATATTATAATTTTCATTGAAATGATGTTATGATAACATAATTTTATATCGAATTAAATAAAATCGTATCATTATGACATAATTTTTTTATGATAAAATCGTGTTAATTTGATACGATTTATTTATAAGAAATAAAAAAAAAACTTTCAGGAAATAAGAAAAACTTTTACTCATTCAAAATTTTGTAAAGTTTCACTAAAATAAAAAAAAAAAAACTGAAAAATTACGTGTTCCAGAATTTTTTAGATGTGTGAACTAAATTATATATTTAACCAATGTTTACATTTAACTGTTTTGACATTTTATCACTCAGGTTTCAAAGAGACAAATAAAGGGTGTTGTGGAACTGGCTTGTTTGAAATAACTCCATTGTGCAATGAATTCAGTCCAACATGTGAAGATCCTTCAAAGTATGTTTTTTGGGACAGTATCCATCCAACGGAAGTTGTTTACCGATATATTGCCAAATACATACAAAAGGAAGTTCTGCCTATGTTCTAATTTTATAGGGATATATAGAATGTAACACGTGGTTATTTGGATAGAGAAACAAATAAATAAAAACAACTTCTTTAAACAAATTTGAATGACGTGTTTATTTAATTTACTGTTTAAAATCGGTAAATGTCTATTTTTCGACCGTGAAGCTCAAACATATTTAAAGATTTTCACAAATAGAAAAATGACATTTTATATCAGTTTCAGAACTGACATAGAAAGTCCCGAATATATAACACCCGTTTTAGAACTTATGTAATATATAAACAATTATATTGGTCAGAAACAAAAATCGGCATCAAATACCTACTTCAAATGGGTGAAATTTTGCATAAGAGACGCATATTACATTGATTATGTAGTCTCAACCGTGTAATATTTTTTAATTTTAATTCGAGAGACATACTAGATTTCCTAACCGATATAGTATGTAAGCAAATTTCATCCAATTTTCTTCAAAATTCACTCGCGCGTCACAAGAAATCTATTACATCGATTAATTGGAAGGCCACAACCGATGTAATATGGGTTACATACTACATCGGTTGAGGCTTCCTAATCGATATAGTATCATCAGCACCATAACAAAATTTTCAAATTTTTATGTTTTATTTTTTTAGTCTTTTCTACATCGGTAATGAGTGGTAACTTATGTAAAATATGATATATTATATCATTGATTAACCGATATAATATCTCTTCAAATATTTATAAAAATGTCACCGTATTTTTATTTACATTAGTTTCTCTTTAATCGACATTTTATTTTGTTGTAGAATAAATTTTTTGTACTAGTCTTTATATCTAAAATCATTTAAAAAAATTAATTTTAAGTTTAATTTCATTTTATAAAAAGTAGATTAAATAAAATGAGTTGTACATTGATTGCATATTTCATCATATTTCTATTGTTAATATAAAAATAAAAGAAAAATCATTTATACCAAAGCATTTTATTGTAACATATTTAACAAATTTTTGGCATTCCTATCATATTTTATATAAAAGATTCCTTTGAAACTTTTGTATCTGAACTAAGTTAATACTTCAAAGTACATCCACATGCGATACTTGCTCCTATAGGGTGGATATTTTATTTTATTTTTTGCTTTGAATATGTTTAAATATTTATTTAATTAAAAGTTAATCCTAAAAATACAATTCGTAATTCATGTTAGTCTTTCTCACATGAATGATGTTAACTAACCATGTTAGTTTGTTAACATATTATTTCAAATATCAACTATCACTCTGTCAAATGACGTGACATCACCATTAGGGACATACTTGGTTGAAATGAAATTTGTGAACAAGAGTTATACATTATGGATGCAAGTGAAATGTGAAGTAACTACCTTAACTTTACCATTAATATTTTGGTGAAACTTGAATTCACATGTACCTTATTAAATACATCATCTTTTTCATTTCCTACTGTTCTCTCCACTTCTTTCCTGATGAGATGGTTATAGTATTGTTTCATCCTCTAATGCTAAACATGGCCATAGGTCATAACATAACTACAACTTAAATAAACATGACTAAGTATTTTGTTAATACTTTAATTTTTTGTATTCAATTTCCATTTGAATGTATTTCCTTTGGAATTGATTTTTTTTTCTATTTTTTTTATATATATCTTTCAAGCTCTAAGGTCATCTCACCCTCCTTTGGGTTCACTGGACAACTTGAAGGCATCTTAGGAAAAAATTGAGAAAAAAATAATCAAGTATAGTAGTTAAAGTAAAATTCCTCACCATTTTCTAGGAGTCCTCTACAAGAATAAATGATTTTAGCATTAGCAAAAATATACACAGAGAAAAAAAGACTAACATTAAAGTGTCCTTAGCGTGTGCAAAAAGGTTTATGTTTCATATGTGAAATTTATGGAATCTTGAGTTGGTCTAGCATGGACAGGATGCATATTGGAGGACCAATAATAATTTAATTATAGGATCATAAGGACGCTGTTGTTTGCGAAATTTGTTTTGCTCTTCATTTCTTTAATTTTTTTATTTCTAATTATGAGGGTTGCTTTTTTTTTTTTTTTTTTTTTTTTTTTTTTTTTTTAAAAATTTTTTTTTTTTTTTTTTTTTTTTTTTGTTTTTTTTTTTTTTTTTTTTTTTTTTGGGTTTTTTTTTTTTTTTTTTCAGTTTCTATGTTATTTGTGTCAAAATGGTATTTATTTTTTTACCTTGTTTTTAGTTTATTTCAGTTTATTTTCTTCTTTTTGACTTTCTTAGGAGGTGATTTAGAAGTTTGTTTTATTTCTTTCCTTGCATGAATTTGTTATAACCTCCATGATCTTATTCTCTTATTTTTTTTCTTTATTTTTTTTAATAAATTCCATATCATAGTTTTGTGCCTAGCATGAGTTTCAAATTAAAAAATACCATCAGTCACAAAAATAAAATTTTATTTTTAATTATAAATATATACTTATACTTATATTAAAGTGTAAACAAAAATTATCAGAATGTGAATCTCATAGTAATCTTTTATTAGAATAAAATTTATAAAATAAATCTTGAAAATGGTGTACAAGGATGAGATTTACTGAAAACAAGACTTCCAAAATATAAACTATGTATTGGATATAACTTAAGTGATAAATATAAAGGAGAGAAAAAAAAGTTATAAATTAGAGAAGGAGAGTGACTTACGATACTGAAGAAACTGTTTTGATGCAAGTATGAAATTGAACTGAAAAACCCACATGCTCTTATGTACGTATGAGTGCATGTGCATGGCAAGCAGCATGCAAGACCACTGTCACGTATATAACAGTTAGAGTGTAGCAGTTGGAATTACTGCAATCAGTTAGAACTTATTCACTTAAAGGTTATATATAGTCACTATACAAGTCAAATCATGCATCACGTTCATTTAGTTATACCATTCCTCTTGAAGAAGGTGACCACTGATTGTTCTTCCTGAGACGATCTGATAATTTCTCACTTTTCTTTGTTTTCTTTTTGTTTTTAATCACTCTCTTTCTAGTATCTACATTTATCACTTCGTTTCTTTATTTACTTTTTCTTCTTATTACTTTCTTTCTACTGTCCAATTTTACATGTAATGGAGTGTATCTTGATCAATCATTCTAATTTTTCTTTGAGTTGGTACTGCATGGAATGAGTATTTTCTTTCTAAAAGAATAGGATTCTTTAATGCGTTCTTGCTGAAAATTAAAAAGCTATGATTCCTTCAAGGTTAATAATCTAACATACCGTTAAAATGCTTTGGTGTAATTTGTAGGGAACAGGACAATCGCAGCAACATGGAGAAGCATAGTGTTCCAAATATAATAAATTTTCCAACCATGAGGACAGAAGATGTTTCAGAATTTTTGGCTGTCATGGAGCAGCAGAACACTGAAAAAGATTCAGAAAGGATGCAGCTGCAGAATGTTGAAAAACAAGTTCAAAGCAAGGAGCATCTGAATGTTGAGGAACAGCGCAATGATATCATGCAAGAGCAGAATGTCCAAGAACATTTTGATATCATGGAAGAACAGAATAAGCTCATGGAAGAGCAGAATGACCAAGAACATTTGGATGGCATGAAACTGCAGAATAGTATCATCGAAGGGCAGAACGCTCTACAATATTTGGAAAACGTGGAGCTGCAGAATATTCTCATGGAGGAGCAGAATGTTCGTGAAAACTTGAAAGCCATGGAGCTGCTGAACAGAATAATGGAGAAGCATAACAGACAAAAACATTCGGAAACCATGGAGCAGAAGAATGTTAACCAGCAGACTGATCAAGGATATTTAACAAACTTGGAGCCACAGAATGTTCTCTTGGGGCAGCAGAATGTTGAGGAACTTTTCTTTACCGAGGAGCAGCAGAAGGTTCAAGGACATTTGGTTACCGTGGAGCCGCAGGATTATGCCATGCAGCAGCAAAATCTTCTCATGAAACTGCAGAAAATTCTCATGAAGCCACAGAGTGATCGTCGTCCATTGTTTCGGCAGGCACAGAAAGACCTCTGGAAATTGAAGAAGCAACTACAAACAAAACAACTGATTTAAAAGTGCAGCTCTCTATACCAACAAGAAGTGTAAAGAGATTCTTGTTACCTGTGATCAATGCTACTTCTGCTCAGATTAAAGAAGGAATTGAAGTTGCCATTTGGGATGTGGACACCAACACAAGAAACGTAAAATCTTATATTTTAAAGACTAATTGGTTCCATGATTTTGTCCGGAGAAGGGACTTAAGGTTATATGATGCAGTTGGTCTTTATTGGGATCCTTCCCAAAAATGCTTTCATTTTTCTGTCCTTTGTAGGAATATTGCTAACCAGTGAAGGAAAGTTATGCAAAAATGTTGACAAAAAGAATTAATAATGTCTCTCAAGTTATCTTTCCAGATCCATGGAATTTCACATTAAATCAGAAGACAAAAGCAGTGAGGCATGAGAACTTGAATCAAAATACATGAACAATATAAATGTTCAAATACAGAACAGAACTCTGAACAGCACTAATCTTATTTGCCCTCTAACAATCACATGGACATATTCTTAGAAAGAGTGATTATGGCAAACCTTCCAAAGTTAGGGAGGAGAGAAATCAAAGTTTTCCTTTGTCTTCCTCCTTCATCTTCTTCTGCCACCTTCTCTTCTTGTAATCGAGTAACATCTCAGTGATACTCAGTGGCTTCCATGCCCCCAGCTCCCAGTAACCTCTCACGCCAGGGATACTGATATTCTGCTACTGCCTTTACCACCGAACCCACACCTTTGCCTGCCATAAGCTAACACTTTGGATCATTCTTCTTCTTCCAATTTTCAACAGCCCTTTTGGGCCTCAGCGTCCTTCTCGGCACTTGCAATACAATACTGTGCAGTTTTGAGGTAATTGCTTCCTGCACCCCACATTATGCTTTGAACAAAAATTACTCAAATCTTACACACCAAGCAAAATCATTAATAATAACAGTTATGCTTATAATCATATTAACACAAATGCTTATAATCATATTTCTAGGCTTTCAATTATTTACTTTTTCCCTAATATATATATAATTTGTAGCTTATGATTTATATTTTAAAAACAAGTCAGACTACTATTACTCCTTAAACTATTTAAGGGTTCTTTTAAAAACGGTTTTTGTTTGTCAAATGCTTACTTAGAATTAGATAGGTTGTGATTAAAAGCTATGGAAAACCGACGTCATCCAAGCCCTAATTTTACCCCAATTCAGTCCCAATTCACCCAAATTTTGTTTAATGTACGCACGACGTCGGTTATTAGGCTATAACCGACGTTGTGCAACCTCCGCATAACTTCGGTTGGCCTCCCCCAACCGACGTTATGCACTCAGCGTAAAAAAGAATGTTAAAATTTAAAATTTAAATTTTTACAATACGCACGACATCGATTATTGGGCTAAAACCGACGTCATGCGACTTCCACATAACGTCGGTTGGCCTCTCCCAACCGACGTTATACATTCAGCGCAAAAAGAAATGTTAAAATTTAAATTTTAACAGTGTTTTCAAGAACGGTTGTAACTAATAACCGACATCATGTATGTATTCCAACGTCGGTTTTTTAGAAACCGACGTTATAATGTTTATGTAATTACAAAAATGTCACCGTATTTTTGGCACCGATCGACGTCATCCAAGCCCTAATTTTATCCCAATTCAGTCTCAATTCACCCAAATTTTGTTTAATGTACGCACGACGTCGGTTATTAGGCTATAACTGACGTTGTGCAACCTCCGCATAACTTCGGTTGGCCTCCCCCAACCGACGTTATGCACTCAGCGTAAAAAAGAATGTTAAAATTTAAAATTTAAATTTTAACAGTGTTTTCAAGAACGGTTGTAACTAATAACCGACATCATGTATGTATACCAACGTCGGTTTTTTAGAAACCGACGTTATAATGTTTATGTAATTACAAAAATGTCACCGCATTTTTGGCACCGATCGACGTCATCCAAGCCCTAATTTTACTCCAATTCAGCCCCAATTCACCCAAATTTTGTTTACTCTACGCACGACGTCGGTTATTAGGCTATAACCGACGTTGTGCAACCTCCACATAACTTTGGTTGGCCTCCCCCAACAACGTTATGCACTCAGCGTAAAAAAGAATGTTAAAATTTAAAATTTAAATTTTTACAATACGCACAACATCGGTTATTGGGCTAAAACCGACGTCATGCGACTTCCACATAACGTCGGTTGGCCTCTCCCAACCGACGTTGTGCATTCAGCGCAAAAAGAAATGTTAAAATTTAAATTTTAACAGTGTTTTCAAGAACAGTTGTAACTAATAACCGACGTCATGTATGTATACCAACGTCGGTTTTTTAGAAACCGACGTTATAATGTTTATGTAATTACAAAAATGTCACTGTATTTTTGGCACCGATCGACGTCATCCAAGCCTTAATTTTACCCCAATTCAGTCCCAATTCACCCAAATTTTGTTTACTGTACGCACGACGTCGGTTATTAGGCTATAATCGACGTTGTGCAACCTCCGCATAACTTCGGTTGGCCTCCCCCAACCGACGTTATGCACTCAGCGTAAAAAAGAATGTTAAAATTTAAAATTTAAATTTTTACAATTCGCACAACATCGGTTATTGAGCTAAAACCGACGTCATGCGACTTCTGCATAACGTCGGTTGGCCTCTCCCAACCGACGTTATGCATTCAGCGCAAAAAAAATTGTTAAAATTTAAAATTTAAATTTTAACAGTGTTTTCAAGAACGGTTGTAACTAATAACCGACGTCATGTATGTATACCAACGTCGGTTTTTTTAGAAACCGACGTTATAATGTTTATGTAATTACAAAAATGTCACCGCATTTTTGGCACCTATTGACGTCATCCAAGCCCTAATTTTACCCCAATTCAGTCCCAATTCACCCAAATTTTGTTTACTGGACAACGATGTCGGTTATTAGGCTATAACCGACGTTGTGCAACCTCCACATAACTTCGGTTGGCCTCCCCCAACCGACGTTATGCACTCAGCGTAAAAAAGAATGTTAAAATTTAAAATTTAAATTTTTACAATACGCACGACATCGGTTATTGGGCTAAAACCAACGTCATGCGACTTCTGTATAACGTCGGTTGGCCTCTCCCAACCGACGTTATGCATTGAGCGCAAAAAAAAAAATGTTAAAATTTAAAATTTAAATTTTAACAGTGTTTTCAAGAACGGTTGTAACTAATAACCGACATCATGTATATATAACAACGTCGGTGTTTTAGAAACCGACGTTATGATGTTTATTTAACTACAAAAATATCACCACATTTTTGATAATGTCGGTTTTTGATTTACCGTACGTTGTATCGACGACGGAGAAGCCATTTTTCTACTAGTGTGAAATAAATTCATACCTACTAAAATTTAATGATTATCTTCTTCCTTTGCCTATAAATAGAGAATATTCAGCCACTTTATTTTCATTCATCCGCAAATAAAGGAACAAATTTGCCACTGTTTTACATTGAGTTAGGCAAATGGGTTCCTGGTTCTTGTATTGCTCTTGGCTTCTGTCTTCCTTCATTCAGCTGAAGGTGCACCAAAAGATGTGGATGGGAATTTTCATAAAAAATGAGGGTAATTATATATATATATATATATATATATATATATATATATATATATATATATGTTTCTTTTAATTAGAAATAATCTTACCAAGTTTAACCAAGCTTTAGATTTCTTGAATTACTATACACAGAACATGATGTTTCTCTTCCTAGAAAACAAAATTATACGTTTCATCAAATAGCTTGAAACTTGGTCTAACATAATATTTGTTTAGCTAAAACCGCTTGCTTATTTTATGTACGTAGAAAAGAATACGTGCATTTGATATTAATATAAAACTTTCCCAAAGTGTTATAATATACAAAAATTATTAATAATTACACATGTTTTAATAGGTTAAGAAAAAAAATATATTAATGGTAGGTTGCGTCAGATAAACTCCAAGCTAAGTGACAACCACATGATTTTCAAGCAATCATCACTTTTTGCATCTCTCGGCGCATATAAACTCGCATTATGTGAGACATCAAAGCACTAACTTAAAGAGTTTATTATCCAAGAAAAATTTTTCTTTTCCTTATAATGTCTTCTATCTCACTTTAAATAATGAAATAGCTATTTTCTATAAGATTTATATTATTTTTGTGAGAAAAGAAATATTTGTGACAATTTCAAAGTTAATTTTTTTACAAAATTTCTTTTGACGCTCCATATGTTATGTCGACACAAAGTGATTTTTTTTAAAGTATAGAGACAAATACTTTTATGTCAAAAAATGTATTTTTTATATAAAATTACGTAACAATAAACAATTTTTTAAAAGAATATTTTTCTTAATATAAAAAATGGCTGAGTGAAAGAATAAAAGAGAGTGAAATAACAATCCCTCTTTCAAATGATTGGATTTGCTGTGAATAATATCAAAGCATATTCCCATGCCACCAACCCCTTTCTTGAAAGTAAAAATAATTGAAAACAAATTCACATATATGCCAAGTGATGATTGGCAAATCCAACTGTTGTTCACTTCCAATATTCTGAGTGTAGATTGTAGAAGTCCAAGGCAATTGAAATGCAAAGTTTTTGGTCACTAGTAGACTCAATTTTTACATGACCAAAAAAGAAAAATACCCAATTTCTTCAAAAGAGGAATAGTTTATTCCAAGACACTGCCTATCTTCTTTAGACAGCTCATTCTCTTATGAGACAAAGTGAAAGCATGGTAATTTCTTGTTTCATAAGTCGACATGTTTTAACTTATAGATTAAAACTTGACTTTCATGTAGTACTTCATTTTATTTAATTATATGCTTGTGAATTTAATGTATCTGGTTGGGACGATACACTAATATCTGGATGTTTTAGGGTAAATATTACTCTTTTACAAACTTTATTTTCTTATTTTTGAAATTTTGTGCCTTTTTTGTCTTTTTTTTAAAGTGTTTAGCCCCTCTAAAATATTGAGTGTTTAATCTCTTGGAATTTCAATAATTTTTTTTTAATTTTTTGTTTGTGTTTCCGTCTCTCTAATTTTTAATATACCACACTTTTGATCCCCTAATTGATTTAGAAAATATTTATATTGAAGGATAAAAAGTTGTTTAGATAACAATATAAGGACCAAAATATATTAGATTCAAAATTAGAGAAAAGAATATTAAAAAAAGACTAAAACTAAACTTTAAAAACTTTAGAAAAATTTAACAACATACTTTATATTTTATTTATTAATTATAAAAATTTCACAATATGTTTAATTTATTTTTTTATTTTTAAAGATTTACATATAAAATACTGAAAAACGACTTTATTTTTTTCTATTTCTTGTGGAAATAAAAAAAAATATTATTAAAAATACAGTAATTTTATAATTAAAAAATTATGGCACATAAATTAAAAGAAAACGTAAAAGCATGGGCAAGTCCCTCCTAACCTTCGCCTTCTCTTAAAATTGACTTTGGCCTTATAAATGAAATAAATGAAATATTCTATTTTAATAAATTTCAGGTTAGGTATAAAGTCATTATATAAAAATTATTTAAATTAAATTACCAGAGAGACTAAATCAAACTTATGGAAAGATAAAAACAAAGTTAATCTTCAAACGGAGTATATATATATAAAAAAAAAGAAAAAATAAAAAAAAT
>Ga0209489_105142_pt1 | contig 23183 bp, 10 predicted proteins | sample SiratrowhiteBW_FD_187527 | JGI IMG/M metagenome (GOLD analysis project Ga0209489, IMG submission 187527) | Root nodule microbial communities of legume samples collected from California, USA - Siratro white BW (SPAdes) (version 2) | ecosystem: Host-associated > Plants > Roots > Nodule | place...
TTTTTTACTTTTAAAATGTAAAAAAAAAAAAAAAAAACGAATTTGTCCAAATATTAAAAAATAGGAAGTAAATTAAAAGCAAAATTATAGTTTTATAACTAAAAACTGAAAAAAAGGGAATGTCTAAAAGGATCTTGGAAACACCATTTTCAATTTTACTTATAAGTGAAGGTATACAATACTAGAAAAAAGTGACACTCCTCTTTGTATTTTTAAAAAATAAATTAAAACAAAAATAAACTTGAATAATAAATAGTGAGTGATTTATTATTTAAAGATATATGCGATTTAAAGAATGTAATTAGCAAAGAAGTAAACCAACTACAAAACAAAGACTAAATAAAACTGTGAAGAAAAATGTAACATTAGTAAAGATAAAATAAAATATACAAAATATATATATACTAAAATATCATACATATTTTTTTTAGTATTCTTGTTTGGCCTAGAAAGATCTTCTCGCTCTGGGGAAATTGGATACTTCAATTGTTCTTGGTGTGGAGTAGAGTCTTCGATTTTCAGATCACTCGAAAAGAAAAAGATATTTACAAAAGACACTATCATGTTTAAGTGAACACTTAAGAGTCAGAGTACTTGAAATAGGTTTGAACGTGTACTTTTCCTTTAGGAACTTCACATCTTATTTATAGGAATAAAAAGTACAATCTTAATGTAATTGATTGGTCTCTTACAATTTTTTCAAACTGTTGTTATCGTTTGTATTTAGAGAACAGATCAACCTCTCAATACTATAGTATAGTGGGTATGATAAACATACAAAATATATTAACGTCTACAAATTTCTGTATATAAATATAAGTACTTATACGCTGAATAAATATGATCATGTCCCTAATTATGAAGGCATTGTTGAAGAGGAAGAAAAAGAATATCAGGAGGATCATTTTTATTCCAAGTAAAGAATTAAAAAGTGAAAATAAAATAAGAAAAAATATTGAGAATGAAAGAGACACGATTAACGTTTGGTGAGCGACGATAAGTGCAGCGTTCGTCTATAAATTGTTCTATTCCTGTGGATTGCTCTGCCAATTGGCTCACATCATACCTCAACGGAGACACCTTCTTTAATTTTTTTTTCTTACTACTTCAACTTGAAGGGAAAACTAATAAAAAAAAACAACCAAAATAAAAAAAAAAAACTACTCTACAAACCTATTCAGACTTTTCCCCTCCACTTGAATATCATATGGGGTAATAATTTAGTTGTAAGAAAAAAATACCTGATTATTTATTAGTGAGTTAGAATTACGTTTTAATAATTTGTTTTAATTTTTAAATATATTCATTATGAGGATTAATATCTGTCTTATAAATTTAATTATTTTTATTATTTTAGGAGAGTACTTTTAAGAGCTATGTTGTTCTTCATTAGTATTGAGATACAACTTCTCTTACATTAACATCTATTTTTTTTTATTTTTTTTTTACAATTTCTATTCCTGTCAAACACTATCCCCAGTTTCATCATTCTCTTTTTTCAAAAAAGTTTGATAATTGAAATCATCAAATTAAATATATTTCTAAATTATAAAAATATTAGTCGTTTCTCAATTCTAATTTATTTTTGAAATTCTAAATTTTCATACATCTTATCATTTGCTCTTGATTTAAATAGCTTGTGTTCATTTTTCTTTTCAGTTTCAAGAAAAAAGGGCCAACACAACTTCAGCTCATCATAAAAAAATGTTAAAACTAAATTTAGTTTTTAACTTTGAAACAGAAGGGGTCTAAGCCTAGTACTCTATAATTTTCGTGTTTATTTTAAAATTTGTATGTACTTGATAAGAGTGTAGGTTGATTTCGGGAAGGAATCGTCAATTGATTATCAAAGATAATGATTTGAATTTTGTTTTTGAATAGCTTGAAAGCAAGAGGTTGCATAATTTTAGCACTGGATGCATAAAATCTCTTAATTTTTTTCAAAACCAAACTTGATTATTCATTACAGACAGGACACAAACTATGAACTGCATTATTTGTTTTGTTTTAAATGTTATGGATTGACTGATATTTGATGCATCAATTTCGATAATGGATGTTGATAACAACAGCAACAATATTATACATTTATCACAACAAACTAGAATGAGCATTTCCTAACATGGATCTAGTAACTGATGTTGAAAATAGATAACTAGTATTTGCAATATCTCAAAATACTTGTAACTCAAAGCCAACCCTGAATCTACGGGTAAATCTTGAAACCCACGTTGGAATTGCTTGCAAATGTAAATCTTTATGATGTCACATCACATGGTTTTCTTTTGGGCATCCCTAGTTGAGATCAAATGCACAGGATATCCGCTCTTAAGTTTTGTAAAAAGTGCCCTTTTCTGAATACTTGAGTCAGAATCGATCACCTTCCACCTTAAAAAAAGCATTGCAACCATTTAAGTACTAGCATGTTACCAACATTAAACTAATGTGTCTGATCACTGATAGAAAGTACCCACTTGCAATTGGTGATGAAACGGTGGAGAAACACCAACATCATGGCTTTAGCCATGTTCTTCCCTAGGCATGCCCTTCCTCCCATCCCAAAAGCTAAGAAGCTGTATGGTTTTGACTCTGCCTGTAATATTTGTTGGAACAGTTTATCTTGTGATTTGTAAACATTAAAAATCTCAAAATCAAATTTTCCTTTTTCTTGTCCATTTAATAATATTGCAAGAAGAAAAATGAAAAGAGAGTAACCACTTACAGGGAATCTTGAAGGATTGAACACACCGGGATCATTGTGCACAGTTGGATCATGGTGTATGGATCTAGCATCGATGTTAATGTTCCACCCTTTCTTGATATTATATCCTATATCATTGCATGGTTTTCATTTTTTCTCATTTAAATTTACACGAAGTGCATTATGGGAAATTTATGTGTTACCTTCAATCACACAGTCCTCAAGTGCTACTCTAGGCAACCACTGTACCACAGATGCCTTCCTTAATGCTTCTTTTACAACCTGTTTGTGAGTGTGTCGAACATCAAATTTTTTTTTTTTTTTCAAAAAAATTGAGACAAATAGAAGGAAAAGAAAATAATTTGTTATATCAGGAAACCACGAAGAGAAGCAGGTCATGTAATGCACGATCTCATCACTTGTAAATTTGATGCAACACATTGCATAGAAAAGTACAACATGCACACACCTTAGAAGCATATGGCATCTCATTAAGGGCCTCTACTGTAAGATATGAATTTCTTGAACCATTCTTCTCAATCTCAAGTTGCTCCTTCTGTTTAGTTAACAAAATTACTACATTTTTTTAACCCAAGGAACTTGAAAGAACATTGCATGATGTAGAGATTAACCAAATTGAAAAGATTCACCGATCGACCATAAGGGTGTTAAAGACTAGCGGATTCTCATCCACAAATTTGATCATCCATGTCATTGCATTTGCTATCGTGTCCTGTCCTGCGATTTCGAACTTGATATAACAAAAGTGGATATTGAGGAGAAATTATTCTATAGTTTTAAATAATGTCATTCTATTTAATTTCAATATAACATGTTAACTTGATTGATAAATTAAAAATTCAATTATCATATTTATTTTAAAATAATATACTAATTTATTAGGAATGTAAATTTTAAATTAAATAAAAGTGAGTAAGGAGATTTGTTTCGAATTAGCCTTAAAAGAAACAAAAATGAATAAATTTACAAAAGAAAATTAAATAACATAATATCAATATTTTTTCACAGAATAAAAAAGTCTAAAATCGACTTATTAATTTTTGTGAAAAAAATTATTTATTAAAACAAATCTCAACAAAATTGCACCAAATATCTAAGAAAAACCTACGTACTAAACCTTACCTGCAATTATCATAGTTAAGATATTGTCTTTGATCTCTCTGTCTGTTAGACTTGGGACTCCATCCTGGTGTAATTCATTATCCAAAAGTTGTTGAAGGAAATCTACATGGCTAGTTGCAATTCCGCTTCTTCTTTCACTTATAGTCTTCTCCAATATGTCCATTATCCTTTTTCGAGCCTGCATTTTCACTTGAAAGCTTAAATAGACATTTCAAAGTTTGATTCAGCTCATGACACCGAATCGGTATATATGAAAAAAAAAGTTGTCAATGTATAGTTTTCTTGATAATTAGTAATGAAGGTGATGATGCGGTGGGTTAGTGAAAAGAGTTTGGGTCTCGATTTAGAGCAGTTAACAACCACAGAAAAAAAAAAAAAAATCATGGGCAAACTTTAGAAAAAGAAGGTTTGTCCTTAACAATTTGAAAATGACTTTGTTCTTAAAACCGAAAACATATGTTTTAGTATAGGTATAACGGATTTATACTATCCTAACCTGATAAAAGAATTATTCTTGTGAAAGTAATTTAATATAAATGTCAGATCATTATGGGGTAGTTTTGTTTTGGTATAAAACAAAATAGTCATTAATTGGTTTTCGATTGATATTTCCTTGCAAATTTTTTATTAGGAACGTGTATTTTGACTTTGAAATGATAAGTTAAAATATTGTGTTTTGTAGGCCGAGGATGAAATTGATTGTTTAATTCATGAAACTTGGTGCCTAAATATATTTTTAGTCCCTTTACTGATGATTGATAAGGTGTATGTTTAGTATTATCATGTTATATGGAATTTAGTATGAAAAACTTATCTTTATCTTTTATGATGATTTTTGTTGAGTTTTGATATTTACATAATTTGTTTAAGAGAGTTAACTCACTTAATTTTGTTAACAGCATCAAGTTCACTTAATGTAATGCCACTACAGAAAAAATAGTAAATTTGAGGTGAATTTGACTAAAGATATTCAATTTGACCGATCACAATAATACCAATGAAGAATTAGATTTTTTTTTTTGATGAATTTTACTAAACTAAATAAAATGTGTTCAACAATCTCTTGAATAAATATTTGGAATGCTTTATTGAATTGATATTTGTTTATGTATGGAAAGTGTGCCAAGGTAGAATGTTGCTACTTCAATGTGTTGTTTGTTGATTTAATGGAAATGATTAAACATTTTGATAGTTTGAAAATTTTATGAGATCTGTAGTATTGGATGAGAGAAAGAATGTGAGACAAATAATCATTAAATTTTCATATAGACAAATGAAATATAAAATATTTGGAAGAATATATAATAGCTGTTAGTATTAAATTGCTTTCCAAAAGTATATTATATGATTTTGTATGTTGAGACACCCATAAGGTACCAAACTTTGATGTATTAATGATGTGTTTTCTTTATTTAATTATGATAGGATTTTAAATACTAAATTCTTATTCTTACTAATTTACCCCTTTTGTCATGAAAATGTGATGAAAAATATTTTTAGATTGTGTTTTGGGTATTCCACCTTTTATATAAATCAACAAGGTATAATGATGGAGATATAAGTAATTTCAGTTGAAGTCCCTTCTATTATTATTTTCTATATATTATACTTGATGTTAATTTATTTTATAGTATATGATGTTTATAGTAGTTTTTTTTTTGGGGGACTTTAGATGAGGTAATATGATATTTACCTGAAGGCCTTTGTAGAATCTGGTCCAGGGTAACCTCACAGGTAAGGCTAGCATGGCTTCACCCAAACGAGCAACCTCATTTTGCATGGTTTCTAACTCGTACCCGTTCTCGATGCTTATTAGCATCTTGCACATCGCCTTACAAGCTAGCTGCATTATAAACATTATCCCTCTCTGTTTTACTTTTCATTCACAAGCCAACATTTTTGAGATAGAAGAAAGAAACAAAGAACAAAAACATAAAATGAGAGAAAGAATAGAGATCAAAACAAAACTAAGTTATACTTGACTGAGAGAAACTTTTTTTTCACCTTCATAGTTTGATAATTATTGATCCTATATCTTATTTTGGTAATTATTTTTACTTCATCAAAAAACATTTTAAACTATTAGTTGTTCTGTAATATGGTGCTAAGAATGAGTTACGTGAAGAATAAAAAAATTGAGCTTCATTTAGTTTTGTTCTGATGAAATACCTTGAGCGTTTCATCTTGAATAACGAGGACGGATCCACATTTCCAGGTAGTTGTAGCTTGAAGAAGAAGTGAATCAAAGAGTTGAACGAAGGAAGACAGAGAATCCGTCGAGAACAGAGAAAAGAGAGAGCCGCGAATGAGTTTGTGATGTTGGTGCGCAGCACAGAGCAAGCTATCGCGCCCCACAAGCTCCGCGATTGATTTCATATACTTCTTCGAGAATTTCCCCTCGTCGTTTAGAATCACTTTTGCTGACTCCGTGCTCGATATAAAAACGTGCGTTTCCCCAAATAACTTGGTCTTGAAGCATTTCCCATACCTGACACACACACACGGTTATAGTAACAATTTCACAAGTGTCACAATATATAGTGGACAAAACATGAACATAAGAAAATTGAGAGAATGGGATATTTGTTACCGGATTCTGCGAGCTTGGACAAATTCGTAGACTCCTTTGGTGTTGTTGATGGCAGCCATGAACTGAATTGTCTCTCCTAGAAAGGGCAATCCTCGATTACCCGGAGGAATATTGGGCACATTGGGTTTGTTTCTGCACCAAATTGCCCATGCTTTTTGACATAATAAAAAACACAAAAGAGCAACATGGCAGCAAAGGTAAGGATGCTCTTTTACCAATTGGGAAAGCATTTTGGTCTCACTCTTCACTTCTCTTCTATGGTGGCCAAATATCTTGCTCAATAAACAACACTGCTAGTGCTACATATATGTATATTGCCAACCTCATCGTGTGATTTATATGGCCGACATGCACTAGAGTAGGTTTTGAAACATTGAGGCTTCCACTTTGAAACTGAAGTGGGAGAATGCGTAAGCCCTTCTTAGATTACCGTGAGATATTTCGTTACTTGTTTAATCATCCTACATTATCGTATATTCCGCGCTAGTCACTAATGCTCTCACGTTGTTAACCATATTAATTAAACTTCGTTTTTAGTCTGGTACCATTCCTGGCAAGAAATTATTAGTTACTCTCAAATTATTATACCTTTTTTTTGGTGGACAACATCATCTTGGTCTTACCTATAAAATTATATTTGAATTAACGGTGTTGGTTTTAACTTATAAAGAAATTCAATTTATTGGTTTCTAATCTCTTTTGGAGAAGATTATCAAAAACGTGTCTTTACTTGAGGGAATTCAAACAAACTATTAATTAGTCTTTAGCACTTGTTTAGAGAAACATTGCAAGTGAAGATGGTGGTGATTGAACATGCAACTATCAACGGCATACAGTACTCCTAAGTAGTGCTTTTTGTCAATTCACCGTAAAGCTAATTTTAGTGGGCTAATTTCATGTGATTAATAAAGAATGTGTAGTTTTATTTTTTTTAAATGTATAATAAAGATAAAATGTTTTAGCTCAGGTAATATCAAAAAGTTAAAATCCAGTAAAAATAATTGTGTTAAACTAAGGCTCCATCCGTTTCAAATATATATTTTGTCAATTTTTTGTCCACACAGCAAGGCTCAGCACACCTAAGCATAGAAAAAACAATTTAACAATTTTTGAATAATTAACTAAAAAATTTAAGCAAAATGAAAATTTCGGTTCGAGAATCACGTCAGAATTCAACAAATGAAGGATCTGAGCCGGAATTACTAGAGCTGCATACAGTGGTCAAGAGGATTTTTTTCTCTCCTCAGTGCATTCTAGTTGTTAGGTATTTGAATTTTTCCTATTATTGATTTGGAGTGTCTTGATAGTGTTTGATGAAATGCTTCACCCCTAATCTTTTGTTTTCTCAGGCAAAAGCTGTTTGATGGAGGTGATTTTACAGGCGAAGGAAGCGGGTAACTGGGTTTACCGAGGCGAAGGAGCTGCTAATCTTGTTCTCGCGTACACCGGATCACTTCCAACGTTTGTACGTTCCTCAATTCTGTTTTAATTGAAATGTATGATAATGGAAGCTTGATCGATGGTACATTTGTAATGGTGTTGACGTTGCAGATTGGGAAAGTGATGCGCATTCGTAAGGCTCCGAGGAGTGGCGCGGAGGCCATGGCTATCAGGAGCCCCTCTGCCTTGACTGCGCATGAACGCCTGCTTTGGAAAGACGTTGATGAACTCGTTTCATCGCCGGACAAGGAAATTGCAAGCCAACTATTTGTCCACCACGTTATGAAGCCATTGCTTGGTTCCCAATTTGTTGATGCCGGGGTATGTGTTGTGTTGGCCCAAATCCTTATCCACAACATTCTATTGTTAATTTGTAATTGATTTTGTTATTGGTAATTGTGTACTACTCAGCGGTTTGTAATAGTTCGTTAATTAATAAATCATCCATGTCACCTTTGTGTATAGTGTGGAAGATCTTATGTGAGATTGATGGTTAGTGATTATGATCTCTGACTCTCACTTATCCTTTGTTACTCTGTTTAGATGCTTGTGGGGGTGACGAAGGAGTTTCTTGAATCGATTGAAAAGAATGTTATCTATCAACGTCCTTCTTGGAGAGTTGATAATGCACGGGTCGACATGCAACGTGATTCTGTGCTTCTCTTGTCTGATCATTCACTCTTCACTCATGGTAATTGAGATGCCTTTGGGGACTTGCTTCAGTTCAAAAAATAATTGTTACCCTTTGTGCATGTGAAATTGTGGAGTATGTAGTTGCTATGGACGTTATGTTTGTCTCAGTTTACATTTTACAGCACTACGTGAGAAATCATCCATCTAAACGTGCACCATGAGTACTTGCAATGCAAAGGAAGGTAGAAGTAAGGGAGGGCAGGTTTCATGGTTGAACGGGAGACGTGCTACTAATCATTTGAGTATTCTATAATGATGCTTAATATACTTCCAACAAGAAAACCATAATTTCTATCCTCTTTCATCCTTGATGTTATCCCTCATAATATAAATTTTGTAAACACCTCCAAATTTTCTAACTTCACAACGCATCTGCTGAACTTTTGAAAGTTCTGTTACAAGCTCTCTGTTTCATTTCAGGTAATCTAGGATCGAGCCCCTGCATATCTGTTGAGATAAAGGTATGCTCTTGATAGTGTCATACATTATTATTCTTTGGTGTCAAACTGTCGACCCCTTCTCATTAGACAACAACTTAGTTTAAACTTTTAAATTAAGTATCAAACTTGTTCCACCTTACTCTCTCTTTTGCTTGTAGTTAACATTTTAAATGTTGTTCTGAACAAGTAGCCCAAATGCGGATTTCTTCCTCTTTCAACATACATATCTGAGGAAACCGCTGTCAAAAGGACCATAACTCGCTTTCAAATGCACCAAGTTCTAAAATTGCAGCGAGGAGAGGTACCCCGTGCACAAAATTTTGCCTTTATTGGTGATTCTGTTGCTGCGTAGTGCATACTTCTTACAGTGGTGATATCATGTAGTCCTGTCATTATTTAATATGTTGTTCTTTTTTATGGATGTTATTGTAATTTCACTTAAACATACCTTATCTTGTATAACCTTTAAATTTGAAACAGTTTTATCCAATATGTTTGCAGATATCTTTGCTAAGTGAATACAATCCACTTGATCTATTCTCTGGATCAAAGGAAAGAACTTCTAAAGCTATCAAGGATCTCTTCACTTCACCTCAAAACAATTTCCGTGTATTTATGAACGGCTCTCTCATATTTGGTGGTCTGGGAGGTGGTGCTCAAAATACAAACATTTGTATTGCTAAAGCATTTGAAGAGGCACTTAAGTCTGTCATTCAATCTGATGATGGTCTGCGTACAGATAACTTGCTTAGTCTGGTTACCGAGGCTGTGCAAAAATCAGGAGTCCTTGATCGGCTCCTGAAGGTTCAGAAGCTTGATAATGTTGACATAGAAGGAGCCATCCATGCATATTATGATATTACTCATCAACAGTGCATGATATGTAGACATCTGAGTGCAGAAGAACTGAAAAGATATACCTCTTTGCATTCAGCTTCTTTGGATGAAAGCTTGAGAATTGTAAGGGACTATCTAATAGCAGCAACTGCGAAAGACTGCAGCTTTATGATATGTTTTAGACCAAGGAAAGAGGGGGATTCTGGATCTGTATGCAGTAACGTGTATCTTCAGTCAACTAAGCAAACCTTTGACTTCAAGGTAGCAACCCTTAACATTTTTATTATTTATTTATTTCGATAAGCTAGACAGTGCATTACATGATTCATTTGCTTGCTCTGCTGGTGCTGGTAGTTTGAGGGCCTCATTTGAGAATGATGCTGATTTTTTGGTGCAAAATAGAATAAAAAGTTTAAATACAGTGGAATGTTGGCTCATTCTAGAATGGATCAATGGTGAATGACAAAGTGATATATATAAATAAATAAATAATATATTAGAGATAATAATAAATATACCAATTTAAAAAAAAAATCAAATGAAAAACAATTAAATAAAGAACTACAATTAAAAAAAAAAAAGTCTGAATTTTTTGGGTCTCTCTTTTCTTACTTGACGCTTTCATTCTTTTGCCTTTCCTCATATTCTACCAAATAAAGGATGCCACTGAAAGAAAAACAGCCAATTGAAAGATTTTTATTTTCAAATGTTTCCAAGAGAAACTCACTGATCATAGTGAGAAATCAATCAAAAATTAAAGCCACAGGAGTGAAATGTTATGTTTAACCATTGCTTTCATATAGTGTTTCACCAAAAGCTTCCTTATAGGCATATTACTACTGATTATAAGTCCGTAGGGTCTACCGTGGGGGCCAAAGTATCCTTATAGATTGTAAAACACGGATAAAAAAAACTAGTGATTATAAATCACTCAAAAATATTGTTAAACTCCTATGAAATGCAGAATTAGTAGACAGACTTTATAGCTTATCTTTACCTTGTCACCATATATGTGGCTGCTGAAAAAGTTGAAGAATTAGAATGAGAGTATGGAATAATTGAAACAGGAAAAAAAAGATTTGGGTTTGTTTGATTTTAGTTTTTCATTTAATGTTTTGAATGTAATCTTTTAAAATTATTATATTTAGTGTTTAATCCTTGATATGTCATTTATTTATTTTATTATAATGTGGCACTTCATGATTTACTCCTCTGGAATGAGTGGACATTCTATTGTATTTAAACTAAAAAAGTTGTTTGGCATAAACTTATCGCAAAAGGTATCTAAAATCAGAAAAAAAATACAGAGGCTATAGAATAATGCTTTACTAAATTCCTAACAGATGCTAAAGGAGAAAATCCTCCTTCCAAAGGTTTCCCTGTTACAACTGAGAAGTAAGTTTTCAATGCTAACAAATCTGAATACTTCCCTCTCATTATATAAGCTCATTCCCTAAGCGTGACAACTTCAACTGCTCAACCACATCACTTTCTATAAATATTCTACTCACTTTGAGGCCTATCAAAAGGATAAATGTTGTAACTAACTAGGGTGCTTCTCAAAATTCAAAAGCACTGGAAGAAGCACCCTTGGTGTCTTTAATATTATTTTTTATCGAACTGAATTTTGTGTCTGCTCCCTTTAAGTACTAAAACCTAAAGCACAGCAGTTCAAAATGGGGCTTTAATGTGTATGCACAGACCATATCTTGAGAACTACTTGATCACACTCATGATTTCATGTCTTAAATTTATATGAAACAAGTTTGAATTATTGCCTCCCTTAGCCACAATTATAATGATTCTATTATCTTTATCCTTATAAAACAATGACTATAATGCTTGTAACATTTATATCTGATTTTAACTGATATTTGATCTATATTAGGTGTATTTCATTGACTTGGATCTGAAGCGAATGAGTAAAATGGAAGAATATTATGAATTAGATAAGAAGATAGTGAGCTGCTACAAAGAAATGGTGAAACATGGACCTCGGAAGAGACTTTAGAACTTGCAAGCATCACAAACTGCTTACTTAGATTTAGCAGTCTCTTTATATAGGTAATACTTGAGAAGATTGCATTGGTAAGTATGAACAATTTGTCAGTATTATTATTTATCCTTCAGAAGGTTTTTTGTATGCAAATCTTAAGTTTGGAAACTTATATTGTGCTTCATATAGTGGTTCAATGTGGCTTTACTTTCAATTTCTTTATGATGGACATGTTGCATTGGTTTATGAACACTTTTATGTTATTACATTTTATAATCCTAGCTCATTTATTATTTCTAAAATGTCTATGTATGTTGGTCCTACACACACGGAGGCACTGGATAATACTATTGAATTTATAAATGCATTTGGTCTAGATCATGTCTGTTTTGATTTGTACCTATTGGTAAAACTGGGAAAGTGATATATCAACAATTCTGTTCATTGCAAAATTATTGATAGAACTGAAATTTGATTTGTCTTTGTTTTTGAAATATGAATACACCGCTAAAATACTGGATGAAACACTTGTTAGTTGTAGCTGAACTTATGCTTCATTTCCCCTTTTGCTTGAAAGATACAGGGGCTGTTAGGTTGGCCTCTGTGCTGTAAAAATAACTTGTATACAATTTAACCTGTATTCTTTTTTAGGCTCTAAGTGGAAAATTGTAGTCTGTGCAGTAATGCACACCAGGTAATGTTTAATCAGTTATCTTGATGCAAGTACTAGATATGCATAGCGACATCCTTTTCTCAGAATTTTGGAAACTCAGTTATCTTATTAATAAAAAATGTCAGTGAAATTTACAGTGCTGTGATTTCTTGAAATTTATACTATACTTCTTCCTTTTTAAGGCCTGAAGTAACCCATCTTACAAGGACAACAATAAGCACCCAAGCACTTGGAGAACTCATCCTCGAAAACTTGCTATTAAAGAGAGAAAACCAAACACTTAAATATTTCATTGAGCATCTCATACTACTTGATGTGAGACTTCGATAATCATATTACTCAAGTCCCATTCAGATGTGTATTGTGTTTATTCGGTAATAGGGATACACAGTGTAACATGTGTCAAGTAATTAACCGTGTTGTGTGGAATTTCAAGAAGTGTAATTTACCAAAAAGGCTGTTGTTTGTCATGCCAGATAATTAGCTTCGTGGTTTGATAAAGTTTAGAAACTGTACATCTGATAATATTTAGTTATTTAAAATTACTTCATTTGATCCTCAATTTCCGAGGCAGTGTGTATGCAAGTTCGTAGGAGATTTAGCTTATGAAAAATTTTCTCTTAGATCTAATACATGGAGAATTGAAAATAGCTTTTTCTTATTATTAATCTTTAGTCGAGGCATTTTGTTGGTTTGTTCTGATAAACCATCTAGTTTTGGCCATTATTTTCTGACAAAAAAAATGCATGTATTAAACTTGTAGATTTCAATTACTTGTTAAAATAATTTTCTGATTTTATTTGTTTCAAATTTTATGTTCAAGTAAAGAAACAATGTTGTTCGAATACCTGCTAAATTAATTTGATAAAAAATTTCTACAGTAATTCAGTAACACTCAGAACACCTGTTTTTGCTTTGCGAAAATCTTATCTGCTAACTCTGCAATGTAATGTTGTAAACAGTACTCAGACTATTTTAGAGACGGTGGCTTCAGCTCAGTTCTGGTTTTTCTTTTGTTCAGCCTAGTTTGGCCGTGGCCTGACTGATGATCTGTGTGTGTCGGACATTGAGCTCATGAGCCATTTCAAGGTTTTTCCCTTCTCACTCTTTTATTATTTGTTTTTTGTCTCTAGTTCCAGTAGTAGTACAAAGGGACTTGTGTATGTTGGATTCACTGAAGTGGTCACCCTTTCACCCGCATACTGACACATTCCAATCAAATTACAATTTCATAACCAATTTTGACCAGAATAATTTTTATTTTAAATTTACTTCTAGACAATATTTTAAATAGCCCACTAAAGCACCACTGTAGGCGCAGCGCTGCCCCTGACCACTACAAGGGTTGCCGTAATGAAGCAGTTTATAGTAGCGGCTGCAGTAGACCAAATAGTGGCCACTGTGGCACTATGTGTTGATTCCCAAAAGCCGCCTAAACAGAGACATTAGAGCTTTTGGGGGGCTATTTTTGTGATCTCAATCCCCAAAAATGAAAATTGCAGCTGTAATAGTTGTGAAAAATGATAAAGAAAAATCGGATTTAGAAGATGATGTTAAAAAAGAAATTTAGGGCTTTTCCGGGGTGCTGTTTTTGTTAGTATTTACTTGTTTGACATCCTTGACATTTTATTAACAATTATGAATGTCATTTTAATTTTGATTTTTTATTAATTAGAATTTATATGCAGACACACACACACACTTTGTAAATTATATAGAAACTTTCAAAATAGTCGTTACCCACTAGCTTGCCATAGCGTTTTTGGGCCCGGGTACACATTGCTATTTGGAATTTTTTGAAACATTGTTTGAAGACTTCATTTTCTTTACAAATTACAACTTTGAAGAGTACTCCTTATGGAATATTGATATATCATAAACCATGGATAGACCCATTTGTTTTTCGGTATCAGAAACTCACCCCCTCTTGAATGTATGTTTTTTGTTTTGGGGAATGACATTTGGGGTATATAGCATGGGTCTGATTGCCATATGTTGTGATTTGTGAACTGTTGAGACAAGAATCTGGGTTGAACTGAACAATTGTTGTGAATCTTATTTGGAGCTTGTTTTTGTGAATATTTAGTTTATGAATTTTGTTCGCCTGGGAGGGTATAGGTCGGCGGACACTATTCGCTTACCATTTATTACTGGTTGTTTAGTTCCCTATTGGCATTTCCGCTGCCACTTTAGTTTTCAGCCTAACTTGTACCGTGGAACGTGATGAACAAGACGTAGCAAATCTTGATTTTTGTTTCAGCAGGTGCTTTTCTTACATAGTAATTATAATTCCCAAATGGTGTCTAATTTTCATGTTATGGATGGATTGTACCCCACTTTCTCATTGTAGTACTCTTGCTTTGTGAAAATTATGTCACACTTCTAAAGTCATTCATCCTTACTGACACGCTTAAGTAGTATTTGCGATTTGCTCATTTTGGTTTAGACTTTCTCTGCTTTTTGTTAGAAAGTACGAACATATCTGACGGGCTTATGTACTACAGAAGTCTAGCGTCTGAAGAACTGCTCCGTTCAAGGTGCTGGCAAAAGCAACTTGTAAAAGCATTACTACCTTTGTCCTCAACTGGTACGAAATCATGGTGACTATGATTGAAGAAGCCAATGCAACGAGGATCATCAAGGTCAGAAAATTAAAAAAATGATGAATGAGGTAAAAGTTGCTATCATGTCAGGGATGCGATGTAATAGTTACTGTTTCATTATGTAATTAACTCACTCTAATTGGTGTTGTACCAATATCATCTTTCTGCCAAGCAAAATATGGTTTATGTTCGTTCACTGATTTTTTTATTCTATCGTGATGTCATGAAAATTTACTTCCCAAATGACATTCAGGTTTTTTTTTACGTTGTCTTTTGAATACTGATTGTCTTATCTTTGAAAATTATTGAATTTGACATGAAATTGTCATATATCTACAAAAGATATGTGAAATAGCTCGAAATTAATTGACGGTATAAAATTGCACACTAAATAGTGTTATCAAAATTAAACACTTTAATGAATCTTAATGCTATTTATTAATCTTCACCATAAGTTAGCTCAGATCTGGACTCAATAAAGTACAAGTGCAAGTAACAATTATTTACGAGAAGATTTAGATATTTTATTCTAGTAGATTCATGATTTATTATCCGTATCTTTGCATTTCATTGAATTTAAATAGTTAATTTCATTAGATTATTTTAAGAAAAAAAATCCTATAAAAATGAGGTACCAAAATAAAAATGTAAACGCTAGAGATCAAAGTAGAATTAATTGTAATTAGATAATGAAAATTATATAAATATGAAATTATTTGTATATAAGCGCTAGGGTGCAACATTATTAATTTGGAACACCCGAAGAAAATAAGAAGTGTTCAAATAAGTCTCTAGTTCAGTTCTGATGCATGTTATTGACATCAACATATTTGGAAACAGATATACAAACCAATATTTCACTGCAATTTTATCCATTATCGCCTTTCAATTGGTTCTCCTTATATAGTGTATATCTTTATGGAGAGAGAGGAGTATGATACTGAAACCACCCATCGAACAACTCCACCATGCACAGTTCTCTTTACCAGCAAACCTTTCTCTGCATTTCAAACAGATAGAACACACTTTTAAGAGTCTCCATGCACGACGTCACCATAACCAGAACTTGACCTAAACAAGATGCAAACATCATCGACTTGCCTTGAATTTCTCGCTTTCCTGACTGTCTATGTATGCCATAAGTTCTTCTTGTTTTATCAAAGCCTCGTATAATGCCTGTTTATGAAGTTTAACACACTAGTTTATAAATATACACAAAAAAATACTGAACATGATACCACACAGATACACCAAAAGTTTAAAAAGTGATTCACGAATAGATATAAACCCTTTTTGTAGCTATCAACTCTGCTTCCAATGCATCCACACGATAAACTGCAGCATTGAGCAGCTCCTCTTTCTCATACGGCATCACATTAGGCTTTGACTGTAGCATGTCAACTTTCTCTTCAAGCTCCCCGAGGCGTTTTAAGGCAGATGACGAAAGGTTTGTCGTTGTGAATCCGGGAGCACGTAAAGGAGGACGAGATTCCTCCTTGGATGTTGAATCAACAGTCCTGTTCAGTATACTTGAGGCAGAACCAGATTCTGAGTGCCGTATTCCCTTAGTCACACGAAATGCTATTGAACGAGCAAAAGTATAAAGGGCCAAAATGAAGCCAGCTGTAACACTCAGGAGATTCTTCACGTTTCAGTACTCGATAGACACAAAATTCAGCAATCAAATCTAAGTTACACTATTTACCTCAGTTCAATATATAAATTTATCTATGTTTGTATCGTAGATTAAATTTTATTTCACATGCAAAAGTTAAAGTAGTTTGACATATTTTAATCTTTCTTGGGGATGGGTAAGTAGTAAAGTACAAATTCAATGAACGCAAAAATGTGAAGAAAAAGAATATCAGGCACAAAGTTGTGAAAGGGATAGTTATTGAATTGGGATTGCAAGTTTTTCATTCCTTTAGATTTTTTCTGCATGCCAACATAGAAATTAATTATGACAGATATTTTGAAAATGTCATTTGTTGGTTAAGTTCAGAAAAAAACAAATAAGTGTCTACATCCATCCCAGTGGGTTTAACTAACAATAATATCCATTCTTGGCTAATAATAATGGCATGTCAAAACCAATAATTGTGCATGAACTATATAACCTGTTGAGTAAAGTAGCTTTCTCGATGTTGCTTGTCTCTCAACTAAACGCCCACCATGACTAGCCTTACCAACCAATCTTGCCTGTATAAACGTGAAGTCACTTAAATTTAAATTTATTGAAACATTTTTTTTATTGCTACCTCAAGATCAGTATCAATGTATCATGGTCACTCACTTCTTCATAGACAGGAGTTAACATAGGGCTAATACTGTTCCCACATGGTTTGGGAGAAGCAATGTCTTCAACTTCAGATCCTGATTCTCCCGTAGATGTATCACTACCACCTCTAATCTGTTTTCTCAAAAGCCCAAAATCCAAAGAAAGACAAGACTTTGTTAATATAATATCTGAAATTTCCCAACTTACAATTTTTCAGGGTTCAAGATGGTAATGGAAAATTTACCATTGGATAAGATTTCTTGTCACATTCAATCACTTTCCCTTCGTCGTTAGAAACAGTTACTATTTGTTTAGAACATCCCATTTCACCACTAAGTACCATCTGCATGCCCAAAATTGTTCTAGTTGAATCACAGACACAGTAAGATGAAAAGTACAACCAAAAACCTGAGAACTAATTAAAATTTATTGATTACAGTAGTCACCTTTAAAATGTTAGGGTCTTGCCAAGGCCCTTTATCTGACCTCATACAATCACCTTGATCTACACAAGTACACGTACCACCAAGAAATTCTGGAAGCTCGCTGCAAAGCTTACAATTAGTCAGAATTCTCAAATAACAAGTTGATTGAGAAATCACTCCATTACCAGACTTGAATGTAGAGTTACCTCTCATCTATAATCTCAAGTAATTTACTCTGGAACTTGTTTCCCATAACCTAATGGAACATTCAAGTATCAATTAAACCTATACCTAAATTATCTCCAAGCCAAAAAAATGGAAACAATAACTCAAAATTATCACGTACATGGATCTTTGAAGTGGTTTTGGGATCAAGAAATGTTTTGACCGTGTTCCAGAGCATCTTGAAACCAGGACCAGCATTGATGATGAACATTTGACAGAGTGTCTGCACAGTAGTATCATTTAGAGAATAGAACTTAGAATCAGTAAATGAATGAGCAATATGAAAATTCAAACAAAATGAAGATAAAACCTACTTACTTCAGGATAGTAATCACCATCAATCTTCTGCAGACGGGTGATCAGCTCCCGTGCAGACTTTGTAAGGTTTTTGAAGCCCTGGAAAGCAAAAGACAGCATATTATTATAAACTCCAATCTTAACTTTTGATTAACATTCATTGACACGTACAACTTACCACGCCTTGAACATCCAAAATAGTTGTACTTGAGTCTATGTGTCTCTTAGCAGCTATAGAGCAAGCCGGAAACTTAACAGCAAATGCTTTCTCAAAACTCTGAACATGGTATCTCAAATACCTTTCCATGGTAGTTACTTGCATAAGCTTATTGGGATCAACTTTCCCTAGCCTCTCAATATAAACAGGCCTTCCTTCCTTATCCACGCCATGATTGCCATGTGGGTAGTATTTCAGAACCTCACTCAACTCCTTGAATTCAAAATCCTACAGAGCAGAAACCATAGTGTAGTATACAAAAACCAGAAATTCGAATACATAAATCAATGTTCAGATTATGAAATCGAATATATATTATTGTATCTAATGCCTCACCTCCATAATTGTATCTGTTCCATATTCTTTCCTCCATTGGATCATGTTGGCCCACATCTGCTTTGCTTTCTCAATATCAAACTTCCTTGCTTTCAAGAATCTGCAAGAAATGTGCTAGATTCAGCATTAAACTATAAAAAGAAAAATATGCAAAAAAAAATAATGCTTGAGCCATTAGTCCTGTAATGAGAAAAAGAAAAAAGAAACTAGTAAGAGTGTTTGGGACCTCAATAGCATATGGTAGTCATCATGTATTGGAGGTAGCAAGTTATCCAACAGAAGCGCCTGTCGAAATGCATCCACTGCTTGGAGCTCTTTAACATCTCGAACGTCCTCAATGGAGAGGGAATTGCTCCTGCTGCCACCTTTTCTGCTTCTTTTCTTCTTAAAAGAATGTCTGAATTTGGTTGATGCATTTAGCGCTTTCTTTTTCAGACTGCCAATTCTTGTCCACCGATCATCCTCTGAATTGTTCTCGAAACTCAATTTCCTCTCTCTTCTTTCATCCAATCCTTCAAGGCCTAATCAAAACAACAATAAAGACACTAATTAATTTCACAAAGAACTAACAATTCTTGGCAAGTATCCAATCCATTGAAGCTTAATTCCATTCAAATTCACACCTTAAAATCTAAAAGAAATGAAATCTTGATACGAATTCTTAACCAAGAAACATTGAAATAACGATGATAAAGCACAATTCGAAACAATAAGGGAAAAGAGAACTTTGGTTACTCACAGAGGTTGGTTGACATGTCAGCGAAGATGGAGCGGTAGTGAAACAGAACACAAAGGCAGAGATAAAATTCGAAAATTTATAACGTTTTTGTTTTTTGTTTTGGGTGAATGACACGTGAGTTAGTTCATTCCTTTTCGGAGTGTTCGTTAATAATTAAGCGGACACACAGAGTGTCGGCGGAAGACAAAATTAATGGTACAGTGAAATTGGATACAACATTATATTCTCAGAAACAAAATCTAATGAACAAATTGATACACGAATCTATCATATATATGTATGCTTCACCTCATTCACATATAAATTATCTCTATTATCACTTTTTTTGCTTCAGACGTTATATCTTCCTAACTTTGCTTTGGTGGGTCCACCATTCATGAGTTGATGATGTTCAACTTGGCGCCAATTTACCTGCCTCTTTAACTTCATATTTCTTTTTGATTCTTATTCTTCCTTTATGACCTGTTTCTATTATTTCCTAATGTGGCCTTCTTTTGACCTGTTTGTATTATTTCATATAACATAGTTTAGTGTGCTTCGGATTATACCATGTCATAATTTGTTTTAAAAAATCATTTTAAAATATATAAAATGGTAAACTCACTTCCAAATTATTGTCAAATGAAATTTTAATCTTGGTGGATTTATTTTACAAACATTTATTCATAAAATAAATTATACTTCTACCAAATATGATTATTTTTCATGAAATTGAAAATACCTTTATTATATATTTTTCATCATACCGTCTTTTCTATTAAGCATTACACAAACATCCTTTTATTTTATAAATTTTGTGTAATTAAATCCCGGTGCAATAATAAAAATGTCAAAGTTGTTGGATACTTAAACAGTAAAATTTAAGATTACATTAAAACAACATATATTGTGTTATAAAAAACCACCAGAATTGTTTAGAAATTGTCATGATTAATTTTTTATTCAAAATTTTTAAATTATATTATTATTATTATTATAAATAAGAAAAATTATAATTTATTTATTATATATTATGGGTCACTCTAATTATATCTTGAAGTTATTATCATTAAATATTTAAATTAATTTCAAATTTTTACTAGAGTAAGAGATTTAAGTTTGGTGGATTTATGAAACAAAATTATATTTATAAAAGCTTAAAGAAATATAATAGATAATTTTTACATTTTAAAGGGTGTTTTGTATTTTTTTCAAACCATGTTATTTAGTATAAATCCATTAGTAAAATATAATCTTCCCTTTGGAACATTGTTTTGTACACAAAAATCGAATTCAAAACCAAGTTCTCAAAATAACAACTTAGTAGTATCTAAAGAGTGTAGATAAGTTCAAAAAAATAGGTAAAATTTAGAATTGAATATACAATCAGAACTGTTGTTTTAATCTAATGATTAAAATTAAGTGCTCCCATTATTATAACTAAAACTGAATACACGTTTTTCTGTATGAATAAAAAAAAGTTCAAAGGTTTCCTTTAAAAGGATAGAAGAATCTAATCCGACTTTTAAATGGTCGGCTAAGGGAACAATTTTAATCTATTATTATGCCCACAAATTGCTTTTCTTTTTTCCCAAAATATTGAAATCCCCATTAATGTTATACGCCCATTAGGAATCATCAAACTAAAACATTCCTAGGCCAGGCCCACTCATAACGTTAAATTTATAGTATTTCCACTGGGTCATTCTCACACTTTTTTTTTTCTTTATTCTCACATTCCAATTTTTTTTTCTTTTTTTTATAAAATATATTTCATGAAAACATACCAATGCTATTTTTTGTAAAGAAAAAAAGGATGTAAACTCAACAAAATGAGTGTAAGAATAAAAAAGTCCTTTTAATAGAACATGCAAACAAACCTACGGCCCACGCACTATTTACACGCCTAAGTTTAATATTCGCATCACTTGCTTTAAAAATACCATTGACGGAAATTAGTTTTCACATGTATGATTATGACATAAAAAAGTAGTTTTTGTTATATGTGTAGACCCACAGCACGAGAATATTAGTTTTTCATTGTGTAATAATAGATTCACACCTCATATCAATTGACAAAACTATAAAAATTAGTTTTTTTTTTTTTTTGTTATGTATTGAACAAAAGGATGTAATTTTTGTAATATTGTTTAGGTGAGAGAAAAAACAACACAATTAAATTATTTTAGTAAGGGAATTTGGGTAAAAGAAACTCTTAACTACTCAAAAAGTTCTGTTGCGACCTAACTTCAAAATCTTTCATTCTTAAAAATCTCGTTTGTAAATTGCCCTATAAATATATAAAATTAACTAAAAATACTTTAACTATTTAAAAGAAATGATTTCTATACTTTAACATATATTTATGCATATAAAGAAGGAAGATGGAAAAAAAGAGGCACAAGGGAGACGATATTTTACAACGAGTTAGGATTGTAGGATCATTTTGTAATGTGAGACATTAACAAAATTTGGGGGTGAAATTTTGGGGGTGAAAACAGTACAATTGAGGAGGGTTGAGAATAAAAAGCCCAGGAGAATATCCCAATTTTTATTTTTGTTAAGGAGACAGGCCCAATTTATGATTCCTTCTTCGTTTGGAGAAGCTTACAAGGACGTCCCTTCCAAGAAAAGTAAAGCTTACAAGACTAGAGACATCAATCACTCCTTTTAAATATTTGTGATACTCCCATAAAAAGACATTTGTGATGTATGTTATATTTTAGATTTGAAAAGATTTGGATTCTTTTAGTTTATGATTAATAGAATATGACCACCTTGAAAAGAGATTTTTTTTATCAAATATATTTAGGTGAGTTTTTTTTAATCACTCTATTTGATAAAATTATATCTTATTTATGTAATATTATCTTAGAATGGATTAATTTCAAACAGGATTACCAGTTCTACCCAGATGAATAATCTCGAAACTAAAAAAGGAATTTCTTGTGTCTGTATTTTAAATAATTTTCTAATGTTATAAATATCCCATGCATCATAAGGTCTTACAACACAACGAGTTTTATAATTTTAGTTCAATTTTATGCTATTTTGTCTGTCACAAATGTACTCACCAGAATATTTCAGATTTCAGTCCACCACTCGCCTATGGGATATAAATATCCCTTTTGGGATTATGTCCATGTACAACATTTGAATCAAAATATAACTACACTCTTCATTTTAAAATATTCATTGTATATACTTTATCTATTAATTAATCACTAGTAGTATTTATGGCGAAATGATGAGTTAAAGGAACTTTAATTACCACCCTTTCATGTTTCTCCAAATAATAAACACGATTGAAATGCCCATTGATGATTTTGTTTTTATGGTTATCCCAAAACCTGGCTTGGTTATAGTCTCAAAGTATAACTCACAACTATACAGTTTGTAAATGATTACAGGGATAAATATATTAATTTTACAAACATGACTTAATGTATTATGTTAAATTCAGGCACCCTAAATTTTAAAACGATTTTTTCAATTATTTATGTTAACACAATTTGTGTTTGTGTTATGCAATGTGTTTTTTTTTTTTTTTTTTTTTTTTTTTTTTTTTTTT
>Ga0209489_105144_pt1 | contig 23180 bp, 8 predicted proteins | sample SiratrowhiteBW_FD_187527 | JGI IMG/M metagenome (GOLD analysis project Ga0209489, IMG submission 187527) | Root nodule microbial communities of legume samples collected from California, USA - Siratro white BW (SPAdes) (version 2) | ecosystem: Host-associated > Plants > Roots > Nodule | place: USA...
GACCAAGAAGAGAGGTGGTTGGAAGGGTCTATCACATGGCTTTTGAAGATTAACAAGGCATATCGATCCTTTTCAATGCAACTATGTGTACCACAATTGCCTTTGTGCAATACCATTGCAGATAGCATGAGTAGCAAAAGAACTGAAATTTTTGAGGTGAAGCAAACCATTGTTGACTGCTTCATTTGGGAAATGAGAAGTCTAATGTGGGTTTTTTCTTTCAAAGGTGATGACATAACCACATATATTAGCACCTGTGTATATAGTTCAACCCTCACACTAGATGTGCTAGTAATGGTATGTTTAGTTTCATAAATAGATAATACTGTTCAAGGACGTATGTTTAGTTTAACAGCTAATTATTCTTAGAAAAAAGTGACATTATTGAGAAGATCGACTCAGTGAAATATTGTCCAAAGGTTGTCTCACTGTAATAAACTGTCCAATTTTTGATATGCAGCTTCTCTCAAAGGTTATTGTACTAAACTGTCCCAATTTTATACATGTGATATGTGATAGATAGTATTAGTAGACAGTCTAATCTCTTAATATTTACTAAAAACTGAATCATCTGAAGAAACCATCTAAATAACTTTATAGTTTAATACATATCTTGTTAATCTAAACATGTTTCACATAAGTTAATTATATCAATATTATTGTATAAATAGATTTTTTGTATCGTCAGTTTATTCTAACATTTGAATTATACTTGAATAAGAGTTTTCTTTTGATCAAAATTTATTAATATATTGTTACATTTACCTCCTATGTCTTACTTTTATAGTTTTCTTTCTTATTCTTCTCTGTTATAAACGCTTTTACATTAAATTTGGCTAAACAAATTTCTAACAATTATTTCTTTTACAAGTTTGTGGGTGAAACTCACCTTATAAATATTTTATAAGTACGAAAACTAAAAAAAGCATGATCAACATTATACATATATGAGTAAAATTATAAATATATGAGTAAAAGATAATTTTCTTCGTTTAATAATATAGAAAAATTTCACATGTTTATAAATTTCACATGTTTTGTTTTCTATACGATTATAAAAAAAAAAAAGAATGTAAAATATGAAAAGAATGGTCATTGTTTAAAAGTTATTTCTCTTATTTCTATCCATAATAAATATAGGAGTAACTTTGTAATTGTATAATAACTTAATTTTAAATTTATTTCCTATTTAAGAATAACAATTTTTTCTATTTTCATTTCACTAAATATGAATAAACACTTTCCTTCTATTTTATCTTTATTTTTCTTTCGTCAAACCTTTTCTTTATAAACAATTGAACCTAGGGGTTAGAGACTTGTCACTTTCTTGTTCGAGTTCTTTTCTTGGTTCGAGTTTTGTCCTTGGTAGCAATTTTCCAAGCGTAATTTACACTTCGGTGTCCACCTTTTTCATGGATACAATAAACCACACAAAACGTGTTGAAACGCACAGTACTCTTTGAGCTGCAGATTTTTATGATTTTTTTTCTAGTAGCATATAAGTCAATGAAAAACATTCATGAAATTGAATTTTGATATCTTTTGTATAACAAAACTCGTTTTATTGTTATTAATCAAGAGAACATCATAATTTCATTTTTCAGGAATTGAATTTTGACATTAGTGTAGAAATTGTGTTATTGTTGTAAATAAAGAAAAATGAGTGTATTTTATAGGATTTTTTTTATGGCATGTGTGCTAGTTGAGAAAAAAAAGTATATTGTTTTTAGGTCTCAATCAGTTCTGAGGTGACTATGATACCTGGAAGAATAGTATAAATAGAAAACATTGTGAGTTGTGACAAATTTCATTGACTTTCTAATGACTTGGACAATACATAGAACCTTAATCCACGTTAAGTAATATTGGGTAAACTCTTCCTAAATATTTATAGAAAAAAAAAAGAAAATAAACTTATTAATAAGTAAACAATAACTTATACATTAGTTTTGTCACTAGACACAAAAATGGAGGTCATGGAAACAAACTGAAATTTGTAGATTTCCTAATTAATAGCATCCACATGAAAAATATATATATATATATATATATTCCTTTTAGTGATGGTTGGAAATTTAACATATAATACCATATCTCATTATATATATATTTTTTAATTAAATCAATCTTAAATATCAGTATCTTAATATAATATTATAATTTATCTTAGTAAAATAGTTTACTAGTCTATATTATCACTTGTTGTCAAACTAACATATGTCTAATATGTCTAATTGTACATAGAATATATTTATATCTTGGTATGAAAAGATGTGTTAGATATAAAATATAAATAAAATTAATTTATAATATATAAATAAAAATAAATCTTATATTATAAAGTTATCTGTTATAAGGTTAAATTAGATTTAACTCTACTAAATACAAAAATAGAGTAACTTCATAAAATGTACTATTTTTAATTTTTAATTCAAATAATCAATTTTCTTTAAGAAAGATACTTGAAGCGTATTTAAGAGAAAATAAATTTTTCTCCTACTTCTATAAGTGTCACATCTTTTGATATTTCTTTCTAAATTCCTTAATCTTTGTTTTCTTTCTTCAATCATCCATGTCATATTCTCGTTCTTAACTTTTTTTTACGTTGTTGTTATTGTGATATCAATTTGTGATTAAAATCTTTGACTCCAAAATGATCATAAATGTATTTTATAATTTATTCTTGTGAGGATCTTCAAATTTTAATGGATTATCATGTTTACATGCCTCTATATTTCTGGTTTCGTATGTAAATTATCAACTAAGAAGAATCGAACAAGGTTTAAGAAAAAAAAAAGATATCTAAAATTTGACAAACCAAATAATAAAAGATCAAGAACCATATCTCAAAATTACAACAAATAGTGATGTTAAGTATGAGAATGACAAAGAAAATCATATTATATTATATATGAAAGGAAATTATGTAAATGTTGCCAAATAAAAAAGTAGGTCTCTTATGTTTGCGAATTATTACAAAGTTTAAGTAAAAAGATAAATTGACCTATTAAGTATAGCTTTTGATGTAATAAAGAATGATACAATTTTTTTCTTTATAGAAAACACAGAAGAAAGAAATTGAACTATCATTAAAGATTTTAACATGCCTCTATACATTGAGACGTTGTAATAGAAAATCATTAAAGCAATTAACACACTCACCATCTTGAAGAAATACAAGGTATAACACTAAAAAAATAATAGATGACAACCTGACATGTGTTGACTAATTAGAAAATAAGGGATCATAACCCTACTAAATACACTTTGGTAGACAATTACGTTTTTTATCACCAAAATGGTACAATTAGTTTCGTAATTTATAGAAATGGATAAAAAAAAATTATTTCGTATTTGGAAGGGTAGCTATAACTACTTGAAATAAACAAACTTTTCATCAATCAGTAGAAGCATATCCACCATTAAAAAAAAAAAAAAAAAAAACTCTTCAGTTGTGTTTAATACGCCAAAGTTCATATTTGAAAAGCTATTAAACATTTTCCAAGAAGATATTCTAAATTGTACTAGCTTGTAAAATATATTTACAGTGAAGGTTCACGCCGATGACATTAACACTCACATAAATGCTTACCTTATGCTATGGTATGTCTAATCATTAAGCAGATTCATTCAGAACATATTATTTTCTCATTCATGTGTACATTCTTAATCTCAATCAGAAGTTGTTGCAAGATGATATAGAAAACATAGGTCCTCGCTCCTCTTCTTCATTACAATATTCTGAGAAGATTTTGATAGTTTAACCTTGATAAAAGTTCAATCTGAGTTCAAATTAAAAAAAGAAAAGACTATTGAAATCTATATAATTTTTAAAAAATAAAAAATTGTAGTAGTTGTATCATTCTCGGTTTCTTTTCATCACCAATTGTATAGTATTCGGTTACAATTAAAGTATAAAATTTACAAGGTCCCAAATGGGAAGTGCAGTCCCTAATAACTTCCTAACTTTACCAACTATCAAAATCTTGGTACAAAAAATATTATAATTACATTTTTCAGAATACATTAAGGAGAATGGCACAGGACAACATTAGCGAGGAACAATGGTAGGAATGACATCACTTACAAGATCGCTTCCTGACACATAGGAGGACATGTTTTGGTCCTCCCTTGTTACATGGGATCCTGATGTTGATGCTACTGATGAGGGTGGTGCTATGTTGCCAGAACTGTGTAAGCTAACATCTGAGAAAATAGTTTCATCTTCAGGCAACATTGCAATGATATCTTCCAGTGTCCTCACCACATCTAGCATTGATGGCCTCTCCTCTGGATTGTCTTGGCAACAACTGAGGGCCAGAGTTAAGAATTTGTCCAAGCATTCAGGTGTATACAATCCAATTGTGTTGTCTATGATGGAATATACCATGCCAGATTGACGAGCCATGTTAACCTGACATAAAATTGTGTACCATTACTGGGATTTGTTTATTGAAGTAGAACATACTAACAATATAAAAACTGTTTATGCTATCATCCAATCATGATTTGTTATGTGTGATAATATTAACTTTTGTAGTGATAATTTTTGATGTCATATTAAAGATGATTTCTAATTGATGGACAGTGTAAACTTTTTTCCTTAACAGTATCTTAAAATTAAGCTCTTGTTTATTTAGTATTTCTTCGTGTATGGTTTGTGAATATATCAGATATATGAGAATTCAGATCAGCAGGCAGTAGTAGAATAAAATCTATGATTAATTTACTATTCAATGATGATTATGAAACAGAAAAGTAGTGGAGTGAAGAAAAAGAAAGGTACCTCGCGCACAATGTTTTTTCCATGAGATATTGGTTGCATGCCTGTTAAAAGCTCTAGATACACAATTCCCAAGCTATAGACATCACATTTGTCTGTGAGCTTATGAGTCAACAAATATTCTGGATCCAGGTAACCCTGCAGCCAATTACAAAGTACTCATTATATTCTGACTGTATTGGTTTTCAGTATTACATAAAAAATGTACAAAAATGAACCACCAACAATATCAAATGATAACATTGCAGTATCTAAAAATGAAGACTAATAAGTGCCTAAGGACATGGTTAAGAAAATAGAAATATAAATGTTTTATTCAAGAAAACCATTTATTATAAATAATATAAAAGTGATTTAATACTTTTTTAAGGGCTTGTTCAAAGCACATTATAATGATGACTTGAAAACAAAACTTAGATGTAGCTCTCTTGGTGTTACTTTATAAACAGAATTGTTGTTTCACCTCAGTAATTCATATCAATCTTTATTTCAAACTTTCATTATCCAAATTACCGAGGAGAAACTCCAATTCTAATAGGAGAACAATACCAAAAGTATATAAGAAACTAAATGCTCCTTGATCAGCAAGACCAAAAATCTAACAGGAAAATGACAGTGGCACAAGGTTGAAGACATTGTGTCTAGCTTAAGCTAATCAGGAAAAAGTGAGGTCTAAGCACTATGAAGAGACTCACAAAAAAGCTTACAATTACAAGGGTGTTAAGATATGACAAGCCTGAAAAACTTTCATAATTATTTTGCCAAATTTAAATAAAAGGTATCGGTTGAATAATCAATCCATGTAATCAGAAACTTCACAATATAACTTCAGGTTTAGCAAACTTACTGGAGTTCCTCTCACAACTGTTGACACATATTTAGGAGCAGTTCCTTCTTCATCTAAGTCTGGTACAAGCCGTGACAGTCCAAAATCAGCCACTTTAGCTGTGAACTTGGAGTCCAGAAGAATGTTACTTGCTTTAATATCTCTGTGGAATATAGGAGGGTTAGCCTCTGTATGCAGATACAGTATGCCTTTGGCTGCTCCCATTGCAATTCTCAACCTCGTATTAAAATTTAGGCTCCCCTTGGTTTTTCTACTTCTACCTGCCACACCACAGTATCCATTAACTTATATCTTTATTACGTCATTGAGAATATAAAACACTATTCTATCTTAATTCGGGATGTTGAGCTTGTAACTTTTAGTATAGTTAACATGATAGCACGAAAGCGGAATTTAAACTTGACCTAAACTTACACTACTAAGATTTATATTTATTTTTATATTATAATTTGATGATATTTTGAAAGAAGAATCTCCAATAATCTCATACTATTGTCCTGTATTAACATTGCTTTTCCTTTCTTTCATGAAATTTTCTTCTTTTTTAACTTCTAATTTGTTCTCTACTTACAAGGATAAAATTACAAAACAATGATGAATTATACTAAGTACTTCCATCATGATCGTGATTTCTTTTGATTAAGACAACAGCCACCGCAATTAGAAGTAAAAGATGAACCTTTAACAAACCATTCATGGAGAAAGAATTTGTAACTTTTTGAATGGAGTTTTTCCTCACCAATTCAGCAGAAGCATATCAACCATAAAAAAATCTCACCAAAAACTGTTAAACTTGCTATACAAATCCTAAAGGTTTACCAATAGATATTCTAGATTACATGAGCATATAAAATATTTTTATAACTGAAGGCTTAAACTGGAGAGCAGAAAACATGTAGGAGGAAAACAGTTATTATCCACAATTTCATACCAGAAATCCAGTCCCTTAGGGTGCCATTGGGCATGAAGTCATAAACCAGCATCTGAATCAACACAAAAAATATATGAGAATACTATTGAAGTCAGTATCAAGTGCAATGCGAATATGGCAAAATTTAATGTACTCAAATTATATTTGGGTTCCAAAGATAGCCTTTGTTGTATATATTGAAAAACACGTACAAAATCAAGAAAAGAACTACGGTCCAAATTGGTATAACAAATATCAGTGATGGAAGAAATCTGCTAGCATTCAATTTGTTTGCTCCTTATTAGTGTTAAGCCCATCTTACTTGGGAGCTTATCACGGCAGACAAGCCAGACCAGATCAAAAGAAAGAACCAACATAAGAAAAGGCTAAAATGAACTAAAGAAGACAAAGAAAAAAATATTATAAGAACTAAAGAAGACAAAGAAACAAATATTATAAGCTCACGGACTAAGATATCCAATTAACAATTAGATCAATATTTATCTTATACCATGTTATTGTTTAACCGTTATTCAGATTCATGCAGAACAGATTCTTTTCTAATTTACACTATAAGCTAGATACCTGCTCCCCTTCTTCATTACAGTATCCAATCAGTGAGACAAGATTTCTATGGTGTAACCTTGACAAAAGCTGAATCTCAGTCAAGAACTCCCTTTGTCCTTGTAAGGAACCTGCTTCTGCTCGCTTAACGGCCACAAAAGTGTCATCAGATAAAACCCCTTTATAGACATTCCCATAACCTCCTTGACCAACTTTAGTTGAGATATTAAATTTGTTTGTAGCAAGAGCCAGTTCTTTGTAAGTAAATGCTTTCATGTCATCTATTTTGATAGATATATTAGTAGCTGCAAAAGAAATAAGCATTTTAAACCTCTCGCTTAAAAAAAATCCAAAAGGACATAATCAGCAGAAAGCTTTAGAATACTTGCACTTACGTTTCCTAGAAATCTTCTTCTGGTATTTCATCTTTCTTCTAGTAATCAGGAACGTGATTATTGCAGATATTACTACAGCACAAGCAGCAGCTGCTATTACAACAGCAACTTTTATGCCAACACTAGTTTTTCCCTTCTCCGAATCAATAATTACTATAACAATAAAATGAAAGTTAAATTAGAGAAACTCGGCAGACGGAGTAAATCTATCAACGAAACCTGAGTTGCCAAAAATTAACATCAATTATGAGATGTACCCTATCAAACTCATCAGCATAAATGCTAATGCTAGACAGAAATAAAGGAAAACTATTTCTGCTTCTACTCCTAGTTTTCTAAGATAAAGATATTTCCCTTTCTTTTTTTAATACAAGGATAAATATCTCAGTTAAACAATGGTATATAAAAAATAGACAATTTAAATTAATATAAATATTGATAGTGTATAATTTCTTTGCCGTCTGTATATTGAATTGCCAATCACTTCTACCAGCAGAAAGTAATATTTCTTGTAGAATTATTGTGTTTAACAGTATACACATTTGGTGGGATGCAATGATAACAATATGGTGAAGTGATCATGAATTTATTATGCATTTTATTATATAACAAAAAGTTATAACATGTTGAGTTTAGGAAACTTACAATTTTCATAAGGTCCAAGAAGAGTGAAGTTCAGGAGTTCATATGGTCCAAAAAAATCAGTGCGAGGAAATCGCCATGATGTGAATATGCTGCTAATGCGGAGGACCTCACTTTCGTTGAACACATTAGAACGGGAATCATTATAGGAAGGGAAGAGTTTCAAATACATTCTAAGACGAGGTCCCTCTTCCCAAGCTACCGAATCTACTGATAGTTGGTAGAGGTGTAATTTTAAGGAGTCAGTTATGTAGTGTTCAAAACTAGATCTATAGGGAGCAAAGTAAGAAAAACTTGGACTTTTCAGCCTGTATCCAATTCTCAAAGGTGCTGCACAAAAGCAAGGAACTGGGGAAGAAGGGGCGTATTCATAAAATTGATCCATTGGACAAGATTGAGCAGGACAGCCAGTAGAGTGTGTTAAGTCTTGGGCTGCCTTATCGTCTTCAGGTCCACAATATTGACCAACACTTTGTATGTTAGAATTCTTGCATATAGGATTATCAGAAAGCCTTCAAGAAAAGAGAAAGAAATGGTAAGAAATGTATGCCAAAGGCAAAGCATAGCTTTGACACTGTTTTTCATACTAAAAATGAATCGTAGAATAAAAATTAGGCAAAAATGTAGGTATGAGCCGGAGCCAGAGAAGAGAGATAATCAGATAATATGTTTACATTTCACATAACCAAACATATGTACAAAGAGTACCTCAAGCTAACATTTTCCGGGAGGTTCAGATTTCCCAAAACATCCTCAAACGAGTTGTTATGGAGATCACTGCAAGGATAAGACAAACAACTAAGTTTACATTGAAAAGAACGCAATCAATATACTAGTTTGATGCAAAAAGTCGACATTCCTTGGACTGAAGTAGTAATCCAGATAAAGAAGTTACATTATAAGTTTATCTTTCACACTGAAGGACATATTCTGCCACATGCTAGCAGGGATCGACCCCGAGAGTAAATTGTTCTCAAGAGACCTGTGTTTGGCAATGAAAACATAAAATCAACACAATGTGCAAAGAATTGAACCTGTATAAAAGTCTGTCCAGATTCTGGAAGACTTCAATATGTTGTTATGTAACAATTGGATAAATATTATGTGAAATAAAGGTTGATATTCTCACAATTTTTGAAGATGAGGATAAGAGTAGCTTCGAGGAATAGATCCGTTGAGAAGATTATTGGACAGATCACTGCAATTGAGTGAAAATTAGCATATGTCTCAATTTTATTAGCCTTGCATTGAGTTAAATAAATATTGTGAAATAGATAAGGAAACAAATGGCATTATAAATACAAAATACATAGAAAAGTTGGGCTGCTACATACATAGTTGTCATATTGTCTGCCAGTTTATTTGACGGTAAGGGTCCAGTGAACTGATTCCAGCTAAGATCTCTAGAAAACATGAACCAGTCACAAATGAGTTGGTAGCCAAAATAGGAAAAAAATGATTTAACAGTCATTCGCAACAATATAAAGCAAGGCCACTTGATATCATCAAACATACAAATAGGTGAGCTTGGGTATTGAACTGAAATCAGGAACAGTTCCTTGCAGACTGCAGTTTCTTAGACTTCTGTTAAATCAAAGGAGAAATATTAGCTAAAATAATCAGTGATTTAATACCTGTAACATCCTAAATTAAGTGAAAAAAAAAAAAAACTAGAAGGACAAGTAGCTAATGCTAAAGATACTTACAATTTCACTAGCCTGGTTAAGTTTGCATAGGTAGAAGGAATTCCACTTCCGCTGAAGTTGTTGTTATCAAGCTGGCTGCAAGGGAAACAAGTAAATACAGAGACTGTATCTAAAACCCTTTTTCTGGCAAAGGTAAAGAACACATGAGGACACATATATGCAAAATGTACAACAGAGAATTAATTTCAAAGAAAATGTCAAGTGAAACGAATATGCCTAAAGTCCTTCAGAAAAGGATACAATTTTATATATATATATATATATATATTTTCATTTAATCCTCCATGGATCATCCAGAACTCTATAGTCATATGTTATTATAACCTCCATAATAAACACATATACCTATATGTTCGTGAACCATTTGTTTAAATATCATGAGAAATCTGGTTATCATAGCAGAGAATGATTTGAACATTTCACTAGGAATATATTAAAACATAAAATGAAGCTGATAAATGAAACAAATCTAAAAATGGGAAGAAAAACATACAGTATTGCCAATCCACTTAACATGGAATATTCTGGTGGAAGATTGCCAGATAAGTTATTGTTATCCACAAGCCTGTAAAGTTATTTCAACAAGAAAACTCAGTGCAAACTTGCAAAAAGGGTCAGTCCGGAGATGCACCTCACGATGCAATGGAGGTTTTGAAACTGTAAATGTAAAAAAGAAGAAAAAAAGTTGATTTCAATACTCACAAATGCATCAGATTTGATGATAGCTTTGAAAGTGTGGATGGAAGTTGACCACTAAATGAGTTGTTGTTCAGGTGACTGAAAATATATGAAATGAGAAGGATAAATTACATCTAAAAAATCAACCTCCAAGCAGATTTGATAGTTATTTGGCTAAGATTTCCACTCACAGGTGTCTAACATTAATCATGTTGGCAAGTGACTCTGGTATAGAACCAGACAATTGGTTTTCGTCTACTTGGAATCTATTTAAATTTGGAAGGTTGCCGAGCTCGTCTGGTAAACTCCCAGATAACTTGTTTCCATTCAGGAGCCTGCATAGAAAATACATCACAATAACTCTTCCTGTTATAGCAGAAAAGAAAAACCATACATGTGTTGGAAACAGTATTTTCTCTGTTGTATGGTTGCATCATAAATTTCATTAGTTGCAGTATTAGTATGTTCCTTTGTATATTTCAGCCAATTAGGCTCCTGAACTGAACTTCAAATTTAAGTTATAAAGACATACAATATGTTTATCTATAACAAATAAGGCTAAGCAAAGTCCAAATTTAATTCCAAATACATGGATGGCCAATTAAGATCCACACTTTGAAAGAAATACATAATATCAAGCAGGACACACAAGACCACCTTAAAATAAAAACTTGATGAGGATCAATACTAATAAGTCATCTTTGTTTAAGTTCTTACAAGAGTTTCAATGTTTTAATATTTCCAATCTCCTTTGGTATTGGTCCTGTCAGATTGTTCCACATGAAATCCCTTCAAGCATAAAACAACGAAAATATTAGTATGCCATAAATATTATCACTGTTTCTTCTGATACATAATTTGTTTCTAGAGAACAAAAAAAATGGCGCAACTCACATTATCTCAAGATGGGATAGCTGACCAAGCTGAGGTGATAGACTTCCCGAGAGATTCATTGTCATTAAGTAGCTTCAGGTAAATTAGATGACACAACAATCAAAATTTAGCAACCCTCAAATATAAAATCTGTGCTATATGTAAATAAATAACCTTTTACTGTATCTAAATAATAACATTGAAATTATGAACAAAAAGAAAATAGAAGGAAAAAAGTTCCATACAGCTCACGAACATGGAAATGCCCATCATCTCCCGGCTTATCAAAACACCAAACCCCAGTCCAGTCTCTTGCACATGGGTCTCCTTTATTCCAGTTCTTAAGATTGTTCTTAGGATCAATCAAACTTTTCTTGATGTCTATCAGCGCATTAACTGCAAATAGGAAAACGTATAGGTCAATCGTTAAGGTTAAAATTTTTAAATGCCAACTCAAATTACAAGCATCAGATAAAGGAAAGTGAAAAGGTGTACACTCAGAACACTTTCTCTCTAACCTAATCATTATAAAAATAACAGATTCATTTCTATCAGAAGGGGAAAAAAGGGTAACATATCCCTCCCTATTTTCCAACTTTGGACTCAATTTTCTACTTGAGCTCTCTTGTCTGGTGTCTAAAATCACAGGCCAGAAAGAACAAAGTGAAAAAAAAAAAAAAATTCAAAAAATTTGAAGGTTTAAAGCATATTCACCTTCTGAAGGGTCTGTTCGTTGTGATGCTGCTATGAAGGTGATAAGACAAAACGAAACAGCCAAGGCATATCCATGAATTCTCAGAGCCGGCATCACAGTATATCCTGAAAAGCAACCAAATGGAAGGGATGATGAACAAAAGGGGTATTGAAATTGAAACATTGCAAGGAATAAGATTCATTCACAACAAAATGAATACTTTATTGTTCTAAAATCTCATAAAACAAGATAATGTCATGTATGTCATTTTCCCAAGAAACATCAATGAAATGTAAAAATAGAAAAACAAAAGCATCATAAAGTGGGAGGAAGTTCGAAGTTGGCAAACTTGTAAGACTTTAACTTTCCCAGATAACCAAAACACAAAGCTACAACATTGAAGCTTATGGCAGCAAGAGAATCAATCATACACCAGAGCAGTCAATTATTGCAGTGAAATCCTTATCCAAAACTTCAAAAATGACAGATAGAAAGAAAGAGAAAGAATCTCACTTGAGAAAGTGGGGTGATTGAAATGTCAAAACTTGGAAGAGTGAATAGGCTTGAAATCTGAAAAGTGCAGTGAAAGGCCTTCAACAATGAATGAAAATCCGAAGTCAAAAAGCAAGATCCCGTGGGGAACTTATTAGCTAGATCATTCTGTCACCGTGAGATAACAATGATTAATTCTTCATTGAAAACTTAATCTTTAGCTTCCATTAATTTTGTTATTAAATTAAGGTGAAAAAACATCTGCATCAGGTTCTGAGATGGCACTGTCGTCGTGGTTGGTGCATCAACTCTCCAATAGTCAAACACACCAAACCGGAACACGCTAATATCATATCATATTCATATATTCATATAATAATCAAACACTTTGCATCGTTTTTTATACCATAATATTGCGCCCGCCAACTCTTCCGCCTCCTCTTAAAAAATAACTTCATATCAACAATTACTCTCAACATAACATGTTTCATGTGTAAGATCTTTCACTTCTTTTTTAGCAGGGGTACGTAGGATTTGTTTCAAATATAAAAAGCATCTACTGTTAAAGTTTCTCATACATTTATTTCACTGTTAAGAAAAACTGGGTTAACACTGAGACCAATAATGTATGGTCAACGTAAGGGATTTTACACTGTTAACTGATTAAAAATTATAAATGAAATTATTTATAAAGTATTTACTGTTAAAATTAATTATACTACCATACATAACAATTTATAGAAAACAAAATCTAAAAAAAAAATGTAACATATAATTACAAAATATAGGAGGAACTAATTATTTAATTAAATATATAATAATCAACATTAATATATTAATGAATAATCACATATTAATGGTTATACAACTTATCAACAAAAAGATATAAAATGATTAATTATTTTAAATATCAAGTATTAAATTTAGATTCAAAGATGTGTCACAGGACATGGTCCTTTGACAATCGATCTTATTCAATATAAATATAATCTATCCACTTAATAGTAATTTCTTACACATCTCATATCTCGTTAACTTTTCATTCCACCCTCAATTTTGGTTGGAAGCCTTTAATCATCCTTCTCTTTAAAATCTAAATGTCTCATCAAATCTCTTAATTTAATATTCAGACCACACATAGTTCACATCAATACCTCAATAGATATTTTTTTTTTCCATTTTCTCAATAAGTGATGTAAGAGTTAATAGTTTATTTTTATGATTGGTTGAGACGATTATAATTTGATCTTGTATTGAAAATTTTTCTAATCAAATTTTCAGAGCGTGTCTAATGATGACGGTATTTAAAAAAGGCTTGTTTGTAAGATACTCGTGTTTTAAAAAATATTTTCATTCAAAGAGAGTGTATCGTGGAAGAGAAACTCACTTGAAAGAAAATTACTAGGTATCCAAATGTAACTCTATGTCTCACATTCAATAAAAATGAGAAATTTGAATAGCTATAAAGTTCAACTCTTGTCTTATTTTGGCACACTAATATCACTTTAATTATTGCTTAAAACATCATACATATATGATTTCATAGTTTAGTTTTCAATAACCATATATCATATCAAATAAAACAATCAATATTCAACTCAAAAGAGCTAAAAATGAATCTTGAGTGATTAGAGAATAAATTTTCTAAATCAAATTTCACAACATGATAAACAAAACAAACCTATCCATATTAACCCTGTGAGATATTTCTAACACCTAATTGAACATTTTTTACCTTCTAGTTCATATATCATCTCAAACCAAATAAGATTATACTATACCCAATACAAGTAAAACCATTCTCAACAATACAACCTAATTACTTTCACAAATTACTAGAATCAAAATCAGGAAATAATATACACCAATCCAAATAAAAATAAAAAGTTCTAAGTCACAATAATTCAATTAACAAGGATTTTGGATTAGATCTCTTACATAACATTTATTTGCTTATGAAACAACAATAATTTAAAGCAAAAAAAAACTAAAAATACATTAAAATCTAAAGAAAAATACTATAATACGCCATCTAACAAGACAAAATATTGTTATGAGTTAAACTAAGAGAACAATATCCTCAGATAAACTTTCAAAACCTTATGAGAATTATAGATATAAGAGAAGAAAAAGGTTGAAAATATTTAGAATAAAAAATAAACTTATTTTAAATTAATTTTTGACTGAATATAATTGTTCTATATGCATCTACCTTTAAGAAGTAGAGAATTTTTAAAAGGAAAAATGAGAGATAAGAAATAGATTCAAAAAGTTAGAGAGAATATAAAAAATGTGTTTAAATGGTAAATTTTAAAAAATAATAACTAAATGATAACAAATTTAGTTTATATTCTTAAAATTAACTTAAAATCTTAACATTTATCTTTCTAAAATTGTCCTTTCTATATGAGAAAAAATGGTTCCTACAAAAATCAAGTCTAATGTCTAATTTAATATTTGGCTTGGTAACTTGTTTACATGTTGTAATATGAAATGAATTTTTAAATAGGCTAATATGTCAAGATAAAATTAAAAAAAAAAACTCTAATAAACCAATACACTAAGTCAAACTTTAATTTGTCATAAGAAATTATGATTGTTTAAGCAAAATCTAGTATAAACATGTTCTTACCTAAGTACAATCAAATATACGTCATTTTGCTATGTCACTCTTATTACATATAACATTATAAACATACAAATCACATTAAAAATTAACTTAAATAAGTGCATATTCCTTGAATATATATGATGGATTTTTGTTTTGAGTATTTTATAATTTTTTTAATATTATTTAACAAATTAAAAAAAATCCTTATATATATATATATATATATATATCAAAGATGAATTTTTGTTTTGAGTACTTTATAATTTTTTTATATTATCTAATAAATTAAAAAAATAAGTACCTAAATAAAATATTTATTTGTATTTATTTTGGTTTAAGTTTGCTGAAATGTTTTTATAATTATTTTTGGTCTTTTGGTGTTGTTATCATAATACCTATCCCAAAATCGTTATGCTTGAATGATATATTTTTTGGTATTAAAATATACCTATCCCAAAAGAATTACATCCAATAATAACACTCTGAATTTTTGTGTTAGTTGTGATTCATTTTTTTTATGAAGTGGCTTGCTTAATTAAAAGGCAAATTTCATTCACCCTCAAGTTTAGTTTAACTATATTACATACCTATTCAAGAAATTGGAATTGTATTGACCTTTCTTTAAAGGAAAATGTTTGAACTAAGAACAATGTTAATTAGGTGTAACTAAATCCAATTTAAAACAAGGTCAACATAAAAATATTTAAATATTACGAAATAATTTTCTTTTACATGAAAGTGCAAAACTTTTTCTCTTAAAATGAGACTTTCTCTATTAAAGTAACATTTTCCTCCCCACTCGTTGTGTGTACATTCCTTCCATCAGTTAAATAATCACTCGTAATTACTAATTGAAAATTGTTCCTACCAAATAACATTATTGAAATTGAAAATAAATTATCATTAAATTCTAACTTTTCTATAAAATCATAATGCGAAACACCTCACCAAGGTGCAATATATTTGTTATCTAAAAACAGTATAGTTCCTCTGTTTCACTTCTAAGTATCAATTTTTTCTTTTACTTATTTATTATTTTAAAGTTTAAAATAACGTTAATTTTTTTAATTATTTTCAAATTACTTTTATTATATCTTTCATAAAAATATTAAAATAAAAACGAGTTACTTTTTACTATTTGAGGCGCGGAGACAGGTCCTGATCAAACACCAGACCCCGCCAGCCCAACATGATGTGCAATATTAATCCAATTCCTCAAATTATGTTTGAAACTTTTATGTATGGAGCACACTTTCTCAAATGTTCCAACTTGGACACAAATTTTGACCATAGCTTTTTCCTTTATGTAAATCACAGGTCAAGAAGAACAAAGTGAGACCAACCATGCAAGGATGAATAAAAGAAATTTTATATTCAACATTCTAAAACTCATCAACTTCCATTCATAAGATAACATCATCATCATTAATGTGGTCTAACCACAATTGACTCATTTATCTGCATATGAGTTTTCTTTTCTAAAAATATCATAGCAGAAAATTTTCATAGAAGAAGTGAAGGATAGACATTTCTTCGAAGTTAAGAATAGACATTTCTTTCATTTTACATTAATTTTAGATTGGAATTTTCTTTTAAAGATATATATAAAACTTTTAAAAAGAAATTAATATTAATTATTATGTTATTTTTATGACGTAATTAAATTGTTATCGTTATGTTATTTTGTCTTTTAAAATTAGAGTATAATACTTTTATTTATTTTCTGTTTAGTTAAATCTAGAATGAGTATAATTTTTGTATATATGCAATTCTTCTATTAAGAAAAGAAAAAATATTTTCTTTATCATATTTTTATTCATTTCTCCATTTCATAATATATTATTTATTTTATAATAGTATTGAGACCTTATTATTGAATTCAAGTTATAATTTTATAGTAATTAACAAGTTATACATGATTCTTTAATATTTAATTTTAAATGATTAAATTTATTCTTAAACTTGAATTTACTTATTTAATCAAATAAATAATTTTAACAAACAAATCACTATTTCAACTTAAATAATTCACAAATGATTCGATTTATTTACATTGTTACAGAGAAACAGTGGTGACATAAGAAAAATATCAATCCAATGCTTATCTTTTTTGAAATAAAGCAATGACATGCGCTGAAAATTCAGACACACTATTAGAAAACAGTTTATTACTACTTGCACTGGTCAACTTTCTTTTATTTTATTTTACTACTATTATTGTTATTGTAAAACCCTTATTTATCCTACCCTAATGTTTGTACTCAAACATGCTAATTTCTTATTAGAAAAATTGTATATACTATTGTGATCCAAGTTGTGATTTAATTTAATTTTTGCTTAAAATTATATCGGATTTAGTTCCGTTTGATTTGAATATAAAAAAATATGAATAAATTTAAATTAACTTTTACCGTTTGATTTAGATTGATTAGATATTTTTACAGTTTTATTATGTAATATATCTCATCAATGTATAATTTTGTATTATAAAGAATGGTTTTACTGTCAAATTCACTGTAATTATAATTAAATATTGGAACTATAAACATCAAAATCAGTCTTATTCCAGTAATTTTCATATAAGTATTAGTTAAATTAAGTACATTAAATTCTCCTCAAACATATACAATCTTTAGTATATAGTTGAAATAATAAATTAAACAATTTAAATAATTGATTTCAGTTATGTTTAAAAAATGTTAAAGTATTAAACTGCAAACTAAACCAAATGACTCCGTTATAAAAATAGATTCAAATCAATCTAGAAAAATTTTGTTTGTGATTGATTCTCAATTTTTTTATCAAATTTCAATTACTTTTTAATTCGACTCGATTATCCATACTCCTATATAACGTCATACTTACGAATACATTAAATAAAATTATGTGATTTCTTTTATAGAAAATAAATTGGCTAGATCCTACAATGATATTCAAATCTATAATCTAAAATAATAAAATGCTCAATCACGAAAATTTATAATTAAATTGTCGTAATATAGTGACACTTACAAATATGAATACAATAATGGACAGGGATGTTTAGCAGACATTGGTAGTAACCTAGTTTATTGTCAAAGTTTGTCATCATTTGTTATATTTTATATTTCTTTTCAATGTTTTGAAGGTCCACGAGTTACACATCAGAATCCCATTTCATCACCCTTATCAACTTCATTTTTAATAGCTAAAAGCCAAATAGAATATATTTCTTATTAGTGGAGTGCTTTATTACCGACAATGATAAAGGGTGTACTAATTAACAAAAATAAATAAAATATATATAACTAAATTTTGCATGTGATCATTCTAAGTGTACGATTAACTAATTTGTACTTTCTTCCCACTAGCAAAATTTTGTACCCTCATGCAAATTTCGTATTAGTGGGAGAAAGCATCTTCTTGTGTTCAAACCCATAATGATTTCCTTGTCAAATGATCCTAAAAACACAATTGTGTTAATTATAGTAACTATAGTTGTCACATAAAATAATTATTTTTATAGTATTATTATTGTTGTTGGTATATGGTTATCATGAACTTAATGATATTATGAAATCATTAAAATGTTTAACACAAGTAAAATAAAATAATCACATTTGCATAGATGTGTGATGTTGAAATATGGCACTCTTTAAGTAATTTATAGTTCAAAATCTTTCATGTTTACATAAAAAGATAATGGAGTAAGATAGCATAGACTATATATAGCATATTCGTATTCAAGGGTACCATATTGGTCACTATCACCAATTCGAATTGTAGTTTATAAATTACAAGTTATACACCAACTTGGTGCATCATTCAATTTCCTCCAGAACAAAACTTTAGGAACATTTGACTTTCATATAATGTTCATATTTTTTTTTTCTTTCTGTGTTTTCTCTTGTAATGAGGAACATTTGACTTTCATATAATGTTCATTTTTTTTTTCTTTCTATGTTTTCTCTTGTAATGAGTGTAAGAATTCGTGTGTAAAAAAACTCGCAATGAATAATTAAAATCGCATAATATATACCATTTTTCTTCTGTGAATCACGTTAAATAGAGTATCATTGATATCACGGCAATATAAATATAAAAAAGTAAACTAAACGTGTAAATATTTTTTTCACATTGTGATTTAGTTTACAAAGGATTTTTCACTTTACAATTTTAACCAAAAACAAAAAATATGAATTTGACGTAAAAATAACGAATTATCTCATACAATAAGATTTCGGAGTTAAAATATCTAGGAGCAGATAATACGAAATAATAAAAAGTCAATGAAAATATTAAATTATATAGATTTTAGCAAGATGGCTAAAATACATAAAAACATTCAGGGTGTTGCTTTCTAAACCCCATGATTTCCATCTGCACCTTTGTAGAGTGTTAAATGATGCAAATATCCTTAATGAACTATATATATTATTGTTGCACTGAATAAGATTCATTTTCCTTTTAGTACTGTTTAAGTTACGTCGATGAAATTTTTTTGAGTGCATAATCCATAATATTTCTTAAAACTAAATACATTTTAAATTGTATAACATAAAAGAAACTTTCAAATTCAAAAATAGATTTTAAATTGTACATCCATAATATATTTTCAAACTAATAACTTAGCTTGAACTTGAACAATATAATTTTTTTACATAAATACTAAAGGAATTAAATTTATAAAATAAACCGAAAACAATAATAAATATTTTATTTTTTTAAGAACTCCAAAAATAAAATAAAAAGCGTGGTAGGAATCCTAAATCTGAACACTTACAAAAACTTACAATTTTTTTAAACGATCGACTAACAAGTTAATACACCTTCTTGCACTCTCAGTTTCTTCTATCAAGTACATTTGCTAAAATACTATTATCCATTATTTAAATAAAAAATTATTCCTTTCGAAACGTTAAAATCCTTTTAGATTGCGTATTTTGGTTAGGCTTCTGATTAATCTATCAAAGAATATCTTTGAATTTATTGTTTTTAAAACTACTATCATTATACAATACAATTCATCCAAAATGAACAAACATAAAAAGTAAAAAATAAAAAATAAAAAAATCACAATCTCTAAGTGATAATAATGACGGTTTTCAGTTTTTCAAATATAAAGCATACTTACTATAATCAAAAGTATTGAAACTTACAAAAAGAAAAATAGAATAACTTGCTAACACCTAACGCAATGATCAATCGCATGATTGACTTCCAATCTTTGTACCTTAATGTTACAAGTAATAGGTAATTTTGCCACTGCTTCTCTGTTATATACTTTGTGGTTGCAAATTGCAACGTTAACATCAGAAAAAGCAAGCTTTGTGGGGTTGCAATTAGTGATTCGGGTACCAAAACATGCCTTTTATGCCCTCAGGGTCAGCTTCAAAGCCTAAATTGCGATAAAATTCCACAACTGCATTCAGTGGACAAAAAAAAGCAAATATTGAGACTCCAAGCTGCCAAACAATACCAAACAACATTCCCATCTAGAAGGAAATTAGGCACTGAATATACGAATAGCATTGGTCAAGACTGGAGGCAATGATACAGTAAAAGAAGAATATTGTCAAAGAAAGTTAAAAGGGTAAGAATATTCCCAAATGAAGGCTCTATAGTGTAGCCCTTTAAATTTATGGCATTTCTTTGTATCCACTTAAACAAACCATGGAAAGCATGGCACAAGCTCACAAAATAACAAAGCACTTTTGCACAACATCTTGTAATTAACATGAGTAATACTATGCATAAAGGATGTCAATATTGTTGTACCTTGACTGTCTGCAAACAGAGTTATATTGCCAATGTCCCTTTGCAGAAGAGTTCTAATCAGTTTCTCTATAAGAGCTTTACCAAGACCTTGGCCCTATACAATAAAAACAACATCAATAAGCAGTACTCTAGCCCAAAGATAAAGGCCGTTTGGAAGAGCTTATGTACAACTAATTTCAAATAAGCTCTACAGGATAGCTTATGAAAACAGCTTAGATAAAAATAGTTTATCTCTAATTTTCCTTTGATTATGAAAACAACTTATATTATACAACGTGCACTTCTTCAAAAAGACCTTAACTAAGTTGTTTATTCAAATGGACCCTATAGGCATGGTTTATGCTTTCATCGGTACTAGAGCCCACTAACGTTTTGGCAGAGATGCAGAATGCTTGAATGCATTACCATGTGCATTTTACAATTCTTCCAATAAAAATAGAGATTCAAGCACTGACTATCTTCATTCTAAGACTGAATATTTTGGGAATTTTGCAGGAGGTCAAGTAGAGTGGTTTTTACTGGAGTAGTTTGAAATAGAATGGAGGCAAAAAATGCAGAATACCACTAAAGTTTTTGGGAATTTTGCATAGTAAGTAAAAATGGACACTGAATGATGTATCAAGTAACACATGCAGCCTACAAATGAAGAAAGGATGCCAATTCAACAATTACCATGATTTCTTCATTAGACTAAAATATATTATACATGAACTTGAGATTTTGCATATTCCACTTTAGGTAGAAAACTTTTCCAGTCACTAGCACCAGAGTTTTTATTCAAAATCCATGTCCGGTGACAGAAAATACCTGGTAACTAGGATCAACTAGAACATCCCAAATTGTGGCATTGAAGGCATGGTCAGACGTAGCACGGGCCATGCCAATTAATCTCTTCTGTTCATCCCCCTCTGTTAAATAACTTCGCCAAGTACACTAAGATGTTCATCAAATAGGTTTAGATAGCTATAAGAATAAAGAAAAAGCTTAACCAGCCAACTCATTGATTTAGACAAAGGACTCAACAAGATGCCATACTATTTTTACCTGACCCAGGAGACTTTCTTATAGAATGAAGTGAGGCCACTATATAGCTATTTTTCAAAGCCGCAGCTAATTTTGACAGTGGTCTACGTGGCCACCCTACCTGTTAAAGTGATAACATTCATATTGCCAGGGGGTGAGCATGATCAAATAACAAGTCTGAGCACTCAACTTTTAGTGATAAAACTTAGCTAAATTAGAAAATTACAATGTTAAAAAATGCACTCGCTGGAGGTGTATTAAGGAAAATATACTAAAGGAAACTACTGTGGTGATTAGTAAGCAAGTCCTAGTATTGACAAACTAAAGTAACTTCCAAATTAACATGATTTCAGAGTATTGATGACTGTAGAGAAGTGATTTCAAAACTAGCATGCACACGTATCACCGCCTTACAATTGAAATTAGAAAAATCAACACACAACTTGAAGACACATTGGATGCACACCTTGTCACAGAGGGCTTGAAGATCATAAACATCAACATCTCCACCCGAAGAGAATACTATTTGCTCAATTGTTCCATCAGGTTCGGTCTTTTCCACAAGGACAAACTCTTGAGGCAGAGGTTCTTCATCTTCTTCATCTATAGAGGGTGGATCAATGACTTGCATTGAGTTATTCTTCATCAACCTGGACGAGGAAACAAATCACTAGGTCAAGGGTATTTTCAAGATAAGAGATACACTAACCATCATATGTGCACTAGGATGTGTTAGCAATCTAAGAGTTAGAATTAAATAGCAGGGAACACAAACATATAAAATTTGTAAAAATTATAACTCGTAGATCAACAAAGTACAACATGTTTGATAACACTTATATATTTAGATAACCAATAGCTCATTTTCAAAAGCTCTCTCACGAAGTAGACAAAACTACGTGATTATTTCTTCAAAATAAGGGGAAGCAAATACACACAAAGCGGTAAAAGATCGATAGCTTTTGGAGAAACCATTTTCTGTTTCCAATGTCTATTTTCATTGTCTCCTATACAAGCAAATGTTAAGAAAAAAAAAAAAAAAAAACTAAAAAGATAAATTAATTTAAAAAAAAAAAATCAAGAAAAAAAAAAAAAAAAAATCACCTGCAGATGATAAGAGAAACGCGGGTGAAGAGTTGTGAAGCGATAATCAGAGGAAAGAGGAAGCGCGTGCGATTGAGTGTTTTGGGGGGACGAAGGATCGA
>Ga0209489_105146_pt1 | contig 23172 bp, 15 predicted proteins | sample SiratrowhiteBW_FD_187527 | JGI IMG/M metagenome (GOLD analysis project Ga0209489, IMG submission 187527) | Root nodule microbial communities of legume samples collected from California, USA - Siratro white BW (SPAdes) (version 2) | ecosystem: Host-associated > Plants > Roots > Nodule | place...
TTTTTTTTAAAAAATATTTATATATATATATATATATATATATATTTTTTTTTTTTTCATTTACATCTAAAAAATATATATGTTATACTTTTAACTAATTAAATGTATTTTCTTAATTGTGATAAATTACATAATTGAAATATGTAGTGGAGGAGAAAAATATCTTTTAACCTTGGTAAAAACAGTGAAATAACAATAATTAAATATGGTCAGCTACTTTATGTTGACGTCATATTTAAGTTTCTACCTAGAAGTTCTGCAATGATATAAAGAAAATATTAAAATGCAACTTGAACTTAGAGGTATCATGGTCTTGAGAAGTGCCCCTCAAAATTGTGAAGATTGCAGTAGGGATCCATCTAGTGTTCTCAAAAACTATTAAAATATCCTTAATAATTTTGAAAAAATAATAATTATAATCATACAACCATGCATTAAAATTATGATATTAATTTAATCATCTTAGTCATACATCTTGATTATATATCTGTTATGAGCTTTTTCTCACACATTGTCTCTGACCTTTCTCTCTGTATGTGAATATTAGAACAGTTTTGTGCAGAAATTATGCACCAGATCAAAAACATTGACAATTAATAGAGAGCTTGACATTTCCAAACTTAGACAGCACAATGTAGAGTAATAGTATTTCCAAATTGACTTGACTTAGGCAAGCACATGAGGAATTGCTTACATTATATGTATAGAATTGAAGAATATGACAGCGTTGTGAGTCCAAATTTATACATTGTGAGTGACAAAATATGGAGGTGGATATGATTGAAGACTGTAATCAAGAAACCACAATCAAATGAACCATATATTATAGCTGAAATATGAAATAAAAAGTTTAGCTAAAATTAATTACCTATTGCATGACTAAATATGATGAAACCCTAGGAGCGGTTGACAGTGTGGCGGTCATCGCCGCCGCCAGCAGCACTCTGATGCTGAAGCTGGTTGAGTTGCCCTAAGCTGGCAGATATGTTCATGGCCAAGAGGCTTGCATCGTAGTTGCTGCCTCCATCAAAGCTTCTTGCTACTTGTTGGTGTTGGTCTCTGGGAAAAAACTGGTGGTGGTGAAAGTGATAGTGATGGTCTCGGCCAAAGGTATTAGCAGTGTTATTGTTATTCTGGTGGTGGTGGTGATGGTAGGGTGTGGCGGATTCAGAGGCCAAGAGGGTGTGATTGGTGGTGGTGATGCTTAGGTTTTGGTACCTAGAGAGCTCAGATTTGGCACAGTAGAGATCCATTTGAAGCTGGCGAAGTTGGTGCTGTAAGAGGGATATGACTCCAACACAACCATACACAGGGTCACGGAGTCTCATCTCAGCTTCATAAGCAAGGGAATTCACAGCATCTTCACGTTGATGAGGGTGCAAATCGTTGAGAAGCTTGGTGACATTGCTGGCCCCAAAGATTCTGTGAACATTTGCAAACTTTTGAGGCTGGTCAGGAGGGAAATAGGGTGCAAAAGCACACTCAGGTTGGCATTTGCGACGCAAGAACTTGCATGCTGCACATGGTGAATTTGAAGAGGCCATGGTGGATCACTCACTCACTCACTTTGTTGAAGAATCCTCTTCCTAGAAGCTATAGATAGCTGCTATCTCTTCTTTTTCTTTCTCTCTCTCTCTCACACCACCATTAATTTCTGTGACGCATTCACCATGTTTGTTATCACTATATTGTAAAATAATGATAATAGTAATAAATGTTATCAAGAAAAGAGAAGTGATCAATTAATGTGTGTGTTAGATGGCCAAATCCATTATTTTAGGCATCTTTTTGGTACTCTTCATTATTTTAAGCAACACACTCTTTCCCCTCCCCTATACTCTAGTTATTTTACTACATTTCTTTTCTTCTTTGCAATTTAAAATCAAACCACCTCAATTAATAGAAATTGTCTCCCTTTCAACATGCCACAAATTTTCTCTGGGTTAAATTTTATAATTTATATCCTTATTCTTTTCAAAATTTGGTTATTTTATATGTCTTGAAAGGGAAAAGGGAAACAACTATCTAGACTAAAAAGATGTAATTTAACAAGGGTTTGTCAACTGGGTTTGGCTGGAAATAAAAATATTTGGGAGATCCAAGAGGGAGAAGATGAAAAGAGCAATGGGATTGAGGAAAATACAAAAGTGACAAAAACAAGGAATAAAATATGCATATACAACTAGATTCAAAGATTGATTTACCAGTCCAATTTCATATCCTGAGACAAAGTCCTTGATCCTTGTGCTGCTGGCAGAGGAATTGAAGACAACACCAAGAGCCAGAGTTTGTACGTGAGGAAGGAGTTGCTGCCTGGGGAAAAAAATAATGTTGAATGTTTGAAGGCAGAAGACACTCCCTAGTGTAAGTAAGAATGAGAATTGATTGTTTAACTTTGTACGATATGGAAGGGTATAAATATAGGGAGAAGAACTTAATTAATGTAAATTGTTATGGTTCTACACTATATTCCACACTTTTTAAGTTGGATCAATGCATAAATTTTCAATTTTCTCTGCTCATAAATCTTTATAACTTGCTTCACATGTTGATTTTCCTTTCTTCTTAGTTTGCTTGCCTTTGTAGTTGCTGAAGCCGTGACGAACGAGAAAGTAGAAGATATATATCCCTTGGAGCATTACTAAAGAAATGAAAAGGAAAACATATCTAGTTCAAATTAATGGAACATAATAGTACAATAAGATTTTTTTTTTTAAATCTCAATTCTCACTATATATAAAACTCCAATTAACTTCATATTTATGAAGTAACAAGACAAATAGGTACATGAAAAGAATTGAGTCTGACAGAAGTATAAAAGAACAGAAAAGAAAAAATAAAAAAAATCCTCATTCGTAACTAATGAGGAACAAAGACTTTGCAGATTTCAAATATGTATATATGATGAAAAATGAATAATTTTAAAATTAAGCAACAAAATTCCCTTTCTTTTCGTAACATAAGACATTATCTCACACAAATTTACTTGAGATACGAGGACCATACAAACAAAGAACAATAAAAGAGGAACTTTTAGATGTAGGTAGAAAGTAAACAATACACGAACAACAAGAGTGAATTACACATATTTATAATGTGGTTCACTTGAAATGTTACAACCCAAATATAACATCTAATGATACAAAAGGCTTATTTATACAAAAGTGTAGTTATAATTAGCAAACATAAAACACGCTTATACTAACGAGTAAGACACATGAATAATGCTTATGTTTATTGAATTGGGAAATCACTTAGACGGATTCGTCATATAGTCTAAGTATTAATAAACGCTAAAAGACTAGATAGTCTACTGAGATTATTTAAATACGAAGAAGTTACAATCAACACTAGACGGTCTAACACTAGACGGTCTAGCACAGTTAGACAACAAGATTTTACTCAATCTTCACAAATATGAGTGTTGGTTCAACACAAACCTTTTGAGCGAGAACCACTTTCTGCCACTAAGCTTATTACAGACTTAAACACCGCTTTCATGGCATCTAACCATTGAGTCTTCTCCTAACTTGCTAGAGGATACATTAGAAGGTTCATCTTCTAACACCTCACTAGCAGCTATTAAGGAATATGTAATGATCTATTATGAAAAAGAAGAAGAACAAGAAAGAAGGGTCGAATTGTATTTTTAAAACCTTTTTTTTTTTTGCAAGTTTCTCATTTGATATTGTATTATCATAAAATACATGTAATTTAGATAAGACGATTTGATGAAATATTTTCACAAAAAAAGTTTTACATATTCTTAAGTTAGTTATAAATAGATAACATACAAGCAAACACAAAGAGAAAAGGGAGAGAGTTTACACAGTATATTAGACTGGTTTGTATGTTACAACAAACTACGTCCAGTTCTTTACTAATCAGTCAAATTTTTACTACATAGACTACTGCTACAAAGTAGACACAAGATTATTTCACTAAGTCGCTTCTAGCTTAATCCAAGTATTCTTTCACAAGCCACTCTTGGTTGATCCCGTTCAAGTATTCTTGTCCACAATGCACTCTTGGCTTAAAACAAATAAATGTCTAAGTGATCAACAAATCACAGTTTTTCTCACTAAAGAGGGTAGCATCTTCCAACGTGTATAATGGTAAAGGTCACAGACAATATTCTTACAAAGCTTTAGGGCACATAAATTTTAACAAAATTTTAGCACTTGCAAATATATGGTTTTTCCTATTCTTCTCTTCGAAGTATGTCTTTATATAAACTTGGAAAAAGTTGTCGTTACATTCCTTTTATAGTCGTTGAGTAGCTTTGGACTATCTTGATTGTCTTCTTCTTCTTTTACTATCATCTAATAAGCTTTAATTATTGAGAAGCGTTAAATGTGTTGCATGCAACATTAACTTATCTTCTCTTCTTCAAGCAATCTCTCTGATAGTTGGCAGTACTTATCTTCCTCTGGTAGTAGAACCTTTTACACCAAATAATGGTAAAACTACTCATCATACATGACAAGTATCTGAATCGAAGTTGACAATAGCTCGTGTTAGGAGAGTTGGTGGATGTTATAGCTTTTGCTCAAAACCCAAGAGATATTTGATTGATGCTTTGCTTTGGAGTGGTCCCTCTCGGTGACAGACATTGAAAGCATTATCTATGTAACAGACTTTAAGCTTCAAGAATATTCATAGTTTGAGTTAGCTTATAGTTTTCGTGTGTACTTATCTTTCCATCTTTATCTAAACTCTATTTGACACAGTTGGTAGTCCAATTTGTACTCTTATCATATGATGCACATGTATGATCTGATCTTCGTCTTACAACATGTAGTTTTATGCCTTGTTGGTTTAAGCACTTTATTAAAACTACAAGGTGCTCTTATCATTCTCCTTATTGTATCTCTAGCAAGCATGTAATCATCATACCATATGTGTTCATCACAAGTTTCTTGTTTGTCATCTATCAAATCATGTAACACATAATTCCATAGGAAACCACACATTTCTTCTTTGTCATATTCTACCTTAATGTTAACATTCTCACCATCATGGCTACTTGTACACTCACATTTAAAAATTATTGGCTTATAAGCCTTTTTCAATTTCATTAAATATGAAGTTCTCGTTAATTACACACTTATTGAATCTTGACTCAAGATATCATAGACGATATCCCTTTAAACTTTCTAAATAGGCCACAAACATGCACTTAACATCACGTGCATCCAATTTTTCTAGCCTCAAGTGAGCATAGGTAATAGAATCATTCTTAGGTTTTCAAGGTGGGAGAAAGTACTAACCAAATTAATATGAATATCATTCACAAGCTTAATATTATATTAATATCAATAGTTTTATCTATAGATATAAGTTTGTAGGTATATCTACGTATATAGATCTTTAGGTATTATTGATAGACATAGGTCGTGGGTAATACTTACGGACTTATGTAAATCATACTTATGGACATATATCCTTAAGTAATATTTACAGATCTATGTTCGTGAATAATACTAAAAGCATTAATCATATTAATATTAATAATGTTATTAATAAAAATAACATGTAATATTAATATTAATAAAAATAATCATAATATTAATATTTTTAATAATAATACTAACAAAAAATCTTAAAAATAATAATATTTGTGGATAATGATAATAATAATAACAATAAAATTAATAATGTTAATAGTAATTTTAATAATATATTAAAATATAAATAATATTATTATAATATTAATAAAATTAGTAATAATATGGATGTGAATAATAATAATAATATAAATAATATTAATATTATTAATTAAAATATAAGTAATATTAAAAAAAAGACAAGTTTTCTATGTAATAATTTCATATGTTATATTAAATTTATCTACGTATAAAAATTTAAGAGTAATAAATTACAAATATAAATTTATGTATAATAATTCGTAAATAATATTAAATTTATCATATTCATAAATATAATATTTAGATAATACTGAATATACCTATAAATCTAAATCTGTGAATAGTAATTCATAAGAAAGTCTAGTTTTTTTTATGTCATCAAGTCCTTGTATTCTTCTTCCATCTTGACATCGGGTATAGTTTTGGAAGAGACTAACCAAAATTGAACATGAGTTGTTTAAGGCCTGGATAAAACTCTTCTTCTGTGGCATGACAACGATGATTTATTCGGATATTAGAAACTAAGAAAGACCAATTACAAATGGGATTTTCCCTCTATTCCGAGGATGTTTCCTCTATTCCTCTATATTCAAAACTATTTCTAAAATAAAAAAATCTCACATAATATAGACGGTGAAAAGTATGCTAAGAATTGATTTAAAGTAAATTGCATTCGTCTTTTTTGTATTATTTTAGATTGTACTTTTGAGATTATAGAAATTCTCATAATTGTTTTAATAAATTTATATTGACAGTTTTTAATTATAAGTATACTAAATGTCCTTAGATGTTTAAAATATTACGAGGTGACTGTTATAAACTTTAAATATATATATATATATATATATATATATATATATATATATATATATATTAGAAATATAAAAATATTAGAAAAAAATTTTATTTTAATTTACTAAAAAGTTTATTAACACGTAGCTAATGAAGAAAAAGAAATTCTATCAATAAAAAATACATCAGGCGGATCTTACTCCGTGTCTAATTAATTACTCAAATTAAGAAAAAAAAAAAAAACAGTATCTGTGTATACGCTATAATAAGTATATAATTGCAAATTTATTTCATTAAGAAATACCTTTGGTTTTCTTTTTTATTTTTTTTCATTGTCACCTTTAATAACTTTAACTATCATCTAATGACACACCCACAACATTAAGAGATTCTCTTAAATACTTTTCACATCTAAGATTCGAGGACATAAAACTTCTACATAAAAGAATTGGTTGTAATAATCAATTAATTTGGAGAATATTTTGCAGTCCAATGCTCCACAAAAGGTTAACATTTTATAATCAAGATCAGTTATCATAATCTAATGTGTTCCATCATATAAACTCTAGATGAATTCAAACAAAAGAACTAGTTAGCCGGCTAAAGCTCCACGTGGCACAAATATCTTTTTCCGTCATAAATTAATCATCGTCATTATCATAAATCATCAAATTATTAAATTACTTTTGTCGTTTGCAACACTAAGCATCGTTGGAACACAAGAAATAGGATCTAGTATAGTGAAGCAAGGTAATGCAAAGGAATTGGAAGAGAATTTTATAAGGGTGATAACGCATTATTATTAATTATAATTACAAGCATTGATTAGAGAAGAATATGGCACTTAATGGTGTGATGAAGACGAAGATGAAATCGCGCATGGAACGAGACGAAGACCTAACACTTTTCAGGGAATTGCGAAAGCACCAGAATGAACACATCTCAAGCCTCTTGCATTGTGTTAATTCTGAAGAGTTTGAATGTGCCACAAACAATGATACTCATGGTAGGTACTCATCATGAATCATATTGTAATTTTGCTCAAGGTTAGTGCTAAGAGAAAAAATATATATATCAAATTTCAGGTAATTTTTCACTGTATAGAATTCCGTCGGGGAAGAAAGAATATGGACTAGAGTTTCTGGAAGCAAACAAAAATGATTATGATTGGTGAGTTTGGTGTGTGAATATATATAGTTGTACATGATCATTTGATTTTTCAAATAAGAAAAATGTATATAAATATATGATTATTTGATTTATGCTATAAAGAAAGTAATTTTTTCACTGCATGGTGCATGTGCCAATAAAGGTTGAAAACACCACCAGCTACTCCTCTGTTTCCATCCCTTGAAATGGAACCAGGTCCTCAACTTGTCCTTCAAAAGGAGATACCAATCTCTCAGGCCATCTCAAGAGTAAGTCACTGAACTTTTATCTTAATAATTTCCCCAGAAATTATGTGAATTATATATATATATATATATATATATATATATATATATATATATATATATATATATATATATCTATTTTTGGTTTGTTGTACCTTTCATTTCTCTTAAATATTTGGAATAAATTTAGCACGGTTTTTTTATGAATACCTCCCAAAAAAACAGTTTTGCCAGAGGCAACAACTTTGAATTGTAGTTCAAAGTTCATTTCTGTAGTATTTTAACAAAAAATAAATACTTCAAGGATTAATTTATGGTTAGATTTATGAATATTATGTTCAAGGTTAAATAATATTTTTATTATTTATGTTATTTCTGAGATTTATTTTGATTATTTTATCTTTTAAATTTGGATTAATTTGATCTTTTCTAAATAGTGATATTTTCAATTTTTAGGCATGATTTTGAATCACCTTTCGATTAATTGAATGTGTGAAACTTGTATCATTAAACTCGTCGACATAAGAACTATAGAGACTAACTATGTTTGAAGGAAATGACGGAAACACAATGAAAATGGCAAGAAAAATGAGTTTAACAAGTAATGAAATCTAATATAAATTCTTTTCACCATGTTCATAATATTTTTAATTCTGAATTCCATAGCTTTCATGTGGGTAGGTCTAGTAGAAGTTTTAAATTATGAATGAGTCGAAATAATGTTAAAAAAAAAGTATATTCCAAAATTGAAAAATACCACTGCTTTGAATAGATCAAAGTGATTCAAATTAAAGATAAATTATTAAAATGAATATTTTAAAAATAAAACACTAAAATGAATCTTAAAAAATATGTAAAGAGCAAAATTATAGTTTATCTTATATTTTGCTTACAATTCGTGTTAATTCATCTGGTATTGGTAAACCTTTTTGTTCAACTATTCTAATTTGTATGTTCCTCTAAAATTCAAAAGTTGACAACATAAAGATTGGTTTTGCCACCCAGTTTGCATGGAGTGAAGTGGAAGCACCAAAACCCAAACCAAATGATGCAAAAGCAACTCATACCAACTCAACCAAACCAAAACTTTCAACAAGATCAATGACCCCAAGTCACACTAGGCAAAGACCAAGCACCATCAAGAACACAAATGAACAACAGTCAAACACTTCCCCAATCATTCCCAACAAGAAAAACAATGCCAAAATTGACCATGATGCCAACAACACAAAATCCACTCCCCAAAAGCAAACCATCAATGCTGATTTCCTTGCTTTGAATGTCAAGAAAAGCACAGAAACAAATGAGTCACAAAGAAAGCCAAAAACTAGAGGTGTTTCTCCATCACTGAAATCATCAAGGGTTTCACTTGTGAGTAATATCATGGAACTGTCCAATGAGACACCACCAAATCTAAGGACAGATCAGAGGTCAAGTTCCACCACACGAGGAAGAAGCACAACGCGATCTTCTACGGTTTCGGGGTTTCAAAAACGGGATCCTACTCCACGAACATGTAGACCATCAAGGTCACCATCACCAAGCATGGCTAATGGTAATTGGAATCAGTTAGAGAGAACCCAGAAGAACTTGAGGGCACATAAAGAAACATTCACTCTAGCAGCAAGCACTAATGAAGGAAGAACACATTTTAAGGGAAGTAAGATGGTAGAAAAAGTGGTGAATGCTAGAAAGTTAGGTATGAATCAAGTGGACAGAGAAACCAAAGCAAAAAAGCTTTCAAATCCAGGGTATGATTCTTAATTAACTTCTCTTCTCTTTTTAATGATCTATAAGTTAACTTCTAGGAAACAGATAAAATGATTAACTATCTGCATAACTTTCTGATAACTAGTAATACATTTTTTTAACAAGTTATATATCATATGTGACATGAAGAGTATAAGAATTATATTATCGACAAATAAGCTACTTATTGACTAGCTATAAAAGGATAATCCAAAAACTTTAATTCTTTTATACTATTTGATGTTATCACCCAGGAAAAATGAAACAACAAAGCATAACACAAGGCTGCTCAAGCAATGATCAAATTGAAGGTTTTTTCTGCCGTGTATATATCTATAGAAATTACAAAAAGATAGTGGCCTTGTGGTGGCAAGGGACATTTCTAATATGCAGGAAATGTCATTGTTTTAAGAAAAGGACTAGACATCGTGAAAACTATTATGAAGAGATCGTTGGAACACTTGGTTCGGTCCACCTAGGTAGCTTATATAGTGTGTTAATGTCTACCTATTAATTTTGAACTCTGACACAATGCAAGGAACTAATAAAACCTCTTAATAATATCGGTTTTAGTACGATATTTTCAAAAATTTGGTGCAAGTTGGTTACATACATAGAAGTGCAAGAATTAAAAATAAAAAATCAGAATCAAATAACAGATTAAATATTTCAACTTTCACTTACATAGCTTCGTCAATTATACAACTATTCACCGTGGTATTTTCCTTACTGCATAAAGCACCTGTTTTTCCCTGCATATTGCAGTATGTTTTCTACTCAGTTTCAAATTTTGAGATACTCCATATCATTGTTTTTTGGACAACCCTGTGCTCCAATCAAGGCAGAGCTGTATAACCATTGCTTGTTCCCCTCAAAACTTCTGATCACCTTGATTGTGGTTACTTGTTACTCTTAATAAGAGCCTGCAGCTGATTGTATTTTCTGCTGTAAGCAGCTAATATGATTATATGACAGAACAGGTGTACTCTACACTGGACTCACACGCTTAGCATATCATCCTGCAACACTTTGTTAGCTTCACAGATAACACATGTTCTATCGCTTAGGTGAATTCCTCTTTATGACAAGTTATTATATGTTGCTAACTTATTTCGTAAAACTCTGGACACAACTGAAAAATGGACAAAACTTTGATTTTCTATAACTTATCATATCATACCTGCCTTCGTCCTCCCATGATTACATTCCTTAACTTCCTATATGCAAACCTAAATTTATACCTTACAGTTTCCTCTTCATTCCAAACCTACTCAGTCTACTTTTTCTTTTGCATTGAACACCCCTCAACCTGAACATCAAACTTTGGTTTTTCCATTCAAACCATAACTTTTTCCATGTCAAATTCCACTCCCAAAGGTTATCGTGCCACCTCCTATCCCTGCAGTCTTTAACCCCTTTTGATCTGAGTTAGAGTACAATCTAACTTATTTCTCCCTTAGCAATACTTTTTCTAACCATTTATCTTTCCAAAATAAAATTTTGTTTCCACTCCACATCTTACAAGATATATCACTATCAAACTATGTTCCTCTCTCTCCCTCCCCACATACCCATCTAGGATCCTGCCATCAACTTGATTTATTCATGTACTTCTTAGATTTACTTAAACTCCTCCACAACCTATATTTCGATATTAGGATATCCTTTCACAAACTCTTTTCATTGTTTCCTAACCTCCATTTTTATTTGTCTAGCAAAACCATATTGAAACGCCTCAGATCCATTATTCCTAAACATTTTTTCTCTTTGCTTTTACATATTTTTTTCCAGTTTAACCGTGCTATCTTCCTCCCTTCTTGCCCTCACCCTATAGAAAGTCTCTGAATTTTATTATTTCTTTCCTTACAGCCTGCAGTTAGTTTGAAAATTGACAATGAAAAACAGGGAAGTTGTGTGTTTGCTATCAAACCCTTCATGACATTGTTTATACAAAATGTAACATTGTCAAAGGGGAGTTTAGAAAAATGTCTATTAGAGACATAATCAAGTGCAACTTCATGATTGGTGTTTTAAAATCGCACTTCTTTAATACATTGTGCCTTTTTCCAGATATGCTTTATTGGGTTACAGTGTGTTTCATTCTTTATTTTGATTTCTCATGCTGGTTTTAAAAATCTGTGTGTTTCGGAACCTCGTGCTTCTTTCTATAATTGGAACTTGTTGACATTCAATTGTTGTTTTTTGTGTACGAATGGAAGCTGATTCTCATTTGTTGTTAGTGTTTGCTGATTAGTTTTTGTTGCCATTTTCGGTGTATGCAATTTTTATGTTAAAAAGAGTTATTTGTTTGTGATTCACCACAGTGCCAACATACTTTTTACACTTGAAATAAAAGGATTGTAAATACATATGACCAGAGTTCTTCTAATAATTACGACGTAAGATAGAATGACGGTTCTTTTATACCGTCGTGATGGAGAAGTTAAATTATTTGAAAAACACTACCACAGTTTTTTATAACACTTTCAAATTATCATCACTAAAAGAGATTGATAATTACATAGTGTTTCTTTAACCTAGTTAAGGTTACAAATTTTCCCAGATAGAGAGTTACGAAGAATGAAGAAAGTAAACAAAAGATTAATAATACATGGGCATTATATTTCTATACTTTCTGACTATTATTCCCAATTCACTCATTAAGTTGAATCGAGGAACAAATTCTGCCAAACCCTGCTCTAGTGTTTCGATCTGAAAAGACCAAGACCAAACAATCTCTTCAATCTCCTAGGGAAACCAATGCTCCTACCTGATTTATGGTTAGTGGTCAATGTGACTCCTTGATTCTCTGCAAACAAACAACTAATTAGAATAGCAAATATTTGATGCGACATAAGAATGTAATTCATTAAGATAAACGAAATTATGTATAGATAATGTTCAAGACTTGTGGTCTTGTAGCGCCAAAACAAAACAGGGCTTCAAACACCTATTTAAGTCTAAGTATGAGAAATGAACATGACAAAGAACATCCAAAAAGACATTCATTTGCTATACATATATTATTGTATAACTTATATTGTAGTGATGACATCATATGATATTAAGTGTTTATTAGAAGCAATGTATTGATTTTGTTCTATTACCGTTAGAGCTCAAAACAGAAGCTTTCCTTGACCAATACTCGTGGAACCTCTGTTTTGCATATTCCCTGTAGTTAAAGTCAATTTTATTTACATGCTCCTGCACAAGGAATTCGGAAGATACTTAGATACCAAACATACCAAAAGGGTAATAATATGGCTTAAAATGATTCTACTACTCAATGATCTATTTGAAGGTTCACACAAATCTACAAATTCAGACCATGTTTTGTTTCATTTGTATCTCACTTTCCCATGCATGTTTAATTTCAATCATTGATGGATTGATATTAAACGTGATTTAAAGGTGCTCCAAACGCACCCTACAAAAGTAGTACTTGTAAAAAGGGAAAACAATGGCTCAATGAGTACAAGAAGCCTCTTGGACTTTCAAGGGCACCTTTCAAATTCAACATGCTAAGTGTAAGACTAAAATTTTTGCATAAATATAAACGATGGAATTTTGTTATGGTTTTGATTATTTCTACATTAATCCCCGTGATGCTTTAATTTATGGAAATAATGCAGATGCTAAGAAGCTTAAATATAGAAAACCAATGCTAAAGTGAGAAAGTGAAGATACCGAAATTACTCCCCAAACGCCCCACAATAGATGACTTGCAAGAGCATACTTCTCAACTTCATCAAGCAATTGCTCTACTTCAGTGTCACTTGGTTGCTTACCTGTGTCATCATATGAAAACATAATAACTCAGTGGTTTAAGGGATGAGGTGACATATATCCAACTAATATTTCTCATTATGAGAAGTGATAGCAAGTTTAGAACACACTTTGTTTTCATATTTTTTTATTAATTAAAATTTGTTAAAGACTATTATTTTAAAAAGATCATTAAATAAAAACTAAGTCCACCATGGAGTACAATCTTTTAGCACAATTGAAATGTCACCTGAAGAACTCAAATATGCAAGTACAAATCGTCGACGCTCCTCCAAATCTAACAAAGAAAGAACTAAAGTGTGATAATTGTTTGGTAAAAAAAATAGTTGAAAGAAATTTCAGAGTTCATTATTCACATACCAGGATATTTGGTGAAGTCAAGAACATGTGGGGTATCTGTGTGATAGTTGGCAGCCATTTCATTGAAGTGGTTTGCTATATCATATGCCACAGGATTGTAACTTGCATATTCATAATCCTGTTATAAAAATGCACATTTAGTATTTGTTAGTATACAAAACTTAACATTCTCTATTAACTCAAAGGTACTTATGACTTTTTAAATATGACATAAATCTTTAACATTAATGTTTTTAGTTTTTGAAATTTGTTGAGATGAATCATTTTGAATGCCCCAAATTAAAAATAATAGTTAAATTTGATGAACATGGTTTTGGTTCATCTGATTCAAGAACAAAAACAGTTTTAAAAAATTATGCTCTTAGTCTAAATGACCTACCTTATTGGTACCACTCAATTTTGACTACAACAATATATAATTATTAGATAGTAATACTTAATATTCCTCTAACCAGCATAAAAGAGGAACTTACTATAATGGTGACAGAACAGGACTCTTCATCAAGCATTATGTTACCATATTGCAAATCGTTGTGGCAAAATCCTATGCATTGGTTTGCGCCTGATAATTCATTTTCCAAGGTAGATATTTCCTTGTCCAAAGTGTTCAAATTAAAGGCTTCAACATCTTCAGGAGAACTCAAGCGTTTGGCTTCTCTAAGCCAATTTCTGAAGCATTAAAATAAATTTATTTTAGAAATGGTCAAATTGAACTAATAATATAACTACATTCATATGTTTATCTAAACATGAATAAATTCATGTCACAAGCAAATTATTCTTCTAGATAACATGTTACTGAAATGAACGAAATTTGACTGGGATGTTAATCTCAATTTGAATAGATTAAGAATCTAGTTTTTCATAAGAACACATACCTTAACCTATCCCAAAGGTTCACAGTCTTTGGGCCAGGCATGTCAAGATCATGAAACTCCTTCATTTTGGCTGCTATAAGAGCAGAAGTAGATGGATCTCGCAGATCAGATGCTGATAATGTCTGTTAAATCCACCACAATGTATCAGCTTGATCATGTTCATAAATGGGATAGTACAAAATGAATAAATCAAATGAGTAAACTTTTCAAGTATGAGTTGCAATGTTGGATCAAAAGTGAATGTAGTTTTAAGTAACATCAGTTGTGTAACACATATTCATTCAACAATTTATGTACTCTAGGCCGATAACAATTAGTTTACGAGAAGTCAGTCTGAAAATCATTTTGGGAAGAACAGAGATGAACCAACGGAGTTCATCTTCTCACCCAGAAAGCATGAGTTTAGGTTACTAATGAGGTTTACCATCATCAGCCTGCTAATGGGCCTAATGAACAGTGGACTAACTTGAAGACTCAACTAAACTTGTGCAAACCAAATATTCTTAATCGGTTCCACAATCATTCTCTTTTTTATATAAGTAACGTACTCTCTCATCTCAACTTATTCATTCTACTCGGAACAATTTCCATTCATCAACTTGTTTATAATAGCAATTTACTGAAAGATACCATGTTATGACAAAAGTGGGAGACGAAAATAAATGCATGAAGCAAAGATGACATTACCCTTGCACGGATGAATTCCTCAATGCGACCATTATCGAACCTTCCTAGCAAACGAGGCCCTTGTCCACTCTTTGACATGAACTCAAATGTCTTGACCTCAACACCCCTATCAAAGAAAATACCAGTGCCTTCACCATAGATTCTTGCCACAACCTTTCTTGAGGATTCTCCTTCTGTTGTCTTCCATTTTATCTGGAAAACCTCATTTGTCATTGCCCCTTTAAGAGGGATTACTTGCAATGCATTGACATCAACTACATTCTCCCATTTAGTTGCCAATGATTTCAGTATCTCACTTGCTTCTCTTGGAAGACAATATTCTCTTTCTTTGGCAGAGGTTTCTTCAGGAACTTCTATGTCATTTATTGCACTACTAACTGGAATCTCTGCATCGTCATCACTACTAACTACATTTTCTGCATCAACAACTTTGTTATTCACAGGATTTCGTGTGGCCTCTTCATCTGCCTCCATGATAGCAAAACTCACCATTATTGCTTCAAGAAGAACAGAAATATTCAAGTTCCTTTTTTTGTTTGACTTTTAAACCTGGAAAAGCAAGATAATACCCAAAAAATTAATATATATGAAGATTGAAATTGGTAAACAGAATAGGCTTCCACTCATTTTGGTGTAAGTGTTATTTTATTAAAATATAAAGAAAGATATTTATTTAAAAATTTAAAAAAATCTAATTTTTATTTTATTTCATATATAAGAAATATAGATGTTTATTGTAAAATTATTAGTATAATATTAGGAGAGATTAAGTGTAATTTCCTCTAATTTCTTTAGGTTCATTGTTACATTTAGCATAAACAGTGCATTTTAAGTTTCAAGTTTCATGCTAAGGATCAAAAGACATGATTTTTATAATTTTTAATGTCTAAAAATAAATAAAATTTGAATACAAATAATATAAAATCTAAACATTAAAACATAGCTGAGTCTTCTTATTTGAAGTCTCAAATAAAAATTTTCTTTTCTAAAAGAAAAGTGTAATCAAATCCTTGAATATAGCACAATATTGATGTCATTGTGTAGTAGGCAGAAATACATTTAAGAACATGATCACCGTTTAAAAAAACTCTTCGAATCACATGAATCATGTTACCCTAAAGAAAATTAGTATGTGATTAATTTAACCAATTCTTCTGCAACATTTCAACAAACTTCTTTTTTCTCTCAAGAAGACCATAAAAAGAAGTGAAATTCTTGCACACAACAACAAAGCCAAAGAAACCAACCTCAAAAGGAACGACAATACGGTGGCTGGTGACCTCACCACCGGGGAAGAAGAGTAAAGGCTCACAAATAAAAGATCCTGTGATTTTGAAAGGATGAAGAAAAGAGGTTTATATAGGGTGTTTCCACCTCTAACAAATCGGTACCAAAAGTGGGGTCGAGACGAAGGGAGGGAACAAGAGTGCTTAAAAATGGAGGGTGCCAAGTGATTCTGAAAATTCATTTTTTGGGCAATGCTATAAATATATTTTGACACGATTTCATTGGCACTATTCTCCAAAATCAACGAAGTTTTAAGAAAGAAATTAGTTTATAGTGTATATTAAACAAACTCTTGTTTAAATTGTAGAATTACACTATATATATCATCCTAAATCCTAAACCATATATATATATAAATTAAGAAATGATTTTCTAAATGATATTCTATGAAGCATTTGTATATATAACTAAAAAAGGAAAGAGATCATTCATACAAGTACAAATTCGAACAATGAGATAACCAAAAGCTCACTTGTTCTGAAAATTAAATTAGATATTTTGTTTGTTTCTTTATAGGAAATAATTACCTTTGTTTTTCTCCCACCATATATATTATTAACATTTTTCTTTATAAATCATAATAATAATAATAATAAATTCGGGAAAAATATCAAATAAATAATAATAATAATAAACCAAATATATAAGATAATTGGTGTAAAATATTTTCTCCAAACTAGTTTTTCTACGAAGAAGATTTATATATATTATTATCTCACGTTTTTATGTTTTTGATGACTTTTTTGTTTTTTCTTACTAAAGACAAACTTTTTCTGAATTTTCTATATTTTCATAAAAACCTCATTAAGTTGTATAATAGGATGACTCTATAAAAAAATATTTTTTTAAATTAAATCAAAGATTTACTAAGTTTTTGAATCACTTGACAAATATTTTTCTTATTAATTAATTTGGTCATATTCAATCAAATTCGTTTTTTCTAAGTGGATAAACTTAGTGAAATTTTTGTCACACATTTGAGTCATTCTCAATCATCTGAATTTTTTCTAATGATAATTGTTTCGTCACATATCCAATGATATCAGAGTTCAATATGCTTTTATTTTAAATGAAAAATCGAGTTCTTATTGAGATAAATTGCATTCTAACTATCACAATGTAAAACATATTTTTCTTAGGATAATCAACTCTTTGTAGGATCTTCTGCATCCACAAAAGAGTTATTGTAACATTATATTATAGATTTGTGAGCAATACATTTTTCTAGTGTAGATTGTGATGAGACTACTCTTCTGACAAAAGTCATTAGATAATTAAAAGTAGACTTCTTAGAATTCATATCACCAACAATGTCTACATATGTGTAACCATTCAATAAAGACTTAACACTTCTGAAACATAAACAAACTCTAAATATACCTTTGAGATACCTAAGTATCCACTTTCCTGTTTGTCAATGTTCTTTTTTAAAACTAGCAAGACAACGACTAATAACAACAACAACATAAGTAATATTTGGTATTGTACACATCATAACATACATTAATCAATAAATATAGATGAATATGAAATCTTTTGTATTTCTTTTTTACACTACTAGAATTTAAAAAGAAAAGAGTCTGTCAAAAACAGACGCAAATTGATAAAAATCGACGCTCGTGCATCAATTATGCGTGAGTTTCAAACTTACGCTGACACCTAAAAAGTTAGTGAAAATTAACATTAATTAAATCATTAGACACAAATGACGTCGACTAAGACGATGGTAAAAGAATGCGTACCAATCTTATATATATATATATATATATATATATATATATGCATTGGCTAAGCCAATATTCACAATTTAATTTAATATTATTATTTTAGAACCATGTATCAGCCAGACTAATGCTCAATATTTAATTTAAAAATAATTTTTTGGAATCATGCGTCGACTAAGCACTACTCAAAAATCCCAAATCAGTCTTCAAGTCCTATACAATTTCTCTCACGAGTCTCTAAAACGAAAGTTTTCATATGAGAAGCTCGGTGCCCTTCTAGTATTTTTTTAATTTCCCTCAATGTCATCGCCCCTAGACGTAACTTGTGAGGATTTTTCACATCATTAGTCGTTTAGGGCGGATTTTCAAGCAACCTTCATCGCCAGTTGTTTATGTGGTGCCTTAACTTCAATGGACTTGCAACTACTTTTTACCAGCCATGTCTAATAGAGAATCCAACGATAATGCATAGAAAAATTGAGAATTTTTTTTTCTCATAAAATTGATGGGAAATTGAAATGGGAGAGTGAGAAAATGTGATTTAGAAAATATTTATATAAGGGAGATACTATAAGGAAAAAAGTTATTTAAAGAACAATTTTTAACTACTAAATAAAATGGTGGTTAATTGTGACCAAAATGATTATCAAATTAAATTTTGGTTGTTAAATAATTACAAAATAAAAGAAATGATTGGATTTAGTAACCAATTAAATCAAGATAATTGGTATCTAATATTAGATAAAATCTTGGTAGTTAATGTTCGTAATTATCTTGATTTTATTGGTCACTAAATCTAATTATTACTTTTATTTTGTAGTTATTTAACAACCAAAACCTAATAATTATTTTAGTCAAGATTAATAAAAAATTAATTCCTACAAAAGCACTTTTCTTATAATGAGAGGAAAAAGAGAACGGCACAAAAATTGTGGAAACATGCAAATGGTAACCATTAACGAAGAAGGGAATCAACGGTTGCGAGTACTTTAAGGTAGGGGCAAAAGGATGTGATATGGAAAAGTAACCAATTCATATATCTTAATATATAGAGACAAAGTTTGCAAAAATAGTCATCTTATATTAGAAATTATTTGAATGTATTAAAAATTATGAAATAAAGTATATTTTTACGTGTATTAACTAATAAATTTTAATTTCTTATTAGTATTTGTGAGTTATTATATTTTTTTAACTTTACGTTGATATAAAATGAATTTGACCTACTCTAAATAATAAAAAATTAATTTATTTTAACTCTGTTTAGTCGATATTTGTCAGTCTGTATTTAATTTTTTTTTCACTTTACGTCAGCTTAGAGTAGACGTGGTCCACTCTAATTTCTACGTTGATTCTTTTGTCCCTCGTCCTTTTGGTCCCCTCGGTCCATTCTATTTTGTATCCATCTAAAACCAACCCTTACATTCTTGTAGTGTTATCTTTCTCACGTAGAACACGTGCTTTATCCATTTCATTTTATATATTTGTAAGATTCTCTCATTTTTACATTAAAAAGGCAAAAGTTAGAATTAATTTTACAGGAAGACGTAGTTAAACTCTTCAGAATTTTACCAAAGTGCATATAGTTGTTTAAAAACTCCAAAAAAGTGAATTGGAAGGAGGATTGAAATTTCCAGCAGTTTTCACGTTTCAAATCATTCCAAGAAAAGTGCTAAATCATGGGGCATTTCCATGCACCAGCACATTCAACTTCACACACAGATTACACAGAACATGATTTTCCTCAAAAGTTCACACAAACAACACATTACTACTTATTTCATTCATTAAAAATAACCCACATGAAGAACATTTTGTGCTTTTGCACACTATGTTTCTCACAAATGTAACAACATAAGATCACTAATTTAGTGCTGCTCAATGAACTGTTTGATCCTAGCAATAAGAGCATCCGTTTGAGCCCCAGTATTAGGGTCCATATCCACAGCAATTTTGTTGAGATAGAAACTATGAGTCACTCCTTTGCTAACAAACAACTCAACATCCTTGTTGGCCTTCCGCATGGCCTCATAGTACTCCATCTCTGTGTCAAAGATCAAGTCCATCTCCGCCAGACACAGCAGAAACGGCGGCAGTTTCAGCCCGCTAAGCGGCGGAGCGCCGTCACCCATGGGGCACGCAAAGGGGTGGTCCTTGGTAGAACCCAATGGCAATGCCAAGCCCATGAACTTGTCCACCATGTCCAAAGTCAAAAATGGAGATTGTGGCTTCTCCATCTCTGACCTACTCCGCGTGGACCTCATGAACCCCGGATGAATTGGGATTCCTCCAGCTACCCTTATCAGGTTCAGCTGAGCCTTCCCAGCACGTGCAGCCACTTCATGCACGATATTTGCACCGGAGCTATCTCCGATCAGAAAAACTCGACAAAAATCACCGTGTTTTTCAAGCCACGGCTCTTCTGTTTCTCTTCCAGCTACACATTGCAGCCATAGAAGAGCAGAAAAGCCGTCATCAATGGCTGCAGGAAGACGATTTTCTGGAGCATGGCGAAGGAAAGAAGACACAACGATGACTCGAGCTGACCGAGCAAGCTGAGAGTAAAACTGATAGTACATAAACCAATCCGGTTCACTTATGCAAAACCCGCCGCCGTGAAAGTGAAGAAAAATGGGAACTTTCTCCTCATCAGAGACTTTCTCCGGCAAGTAGAGTCGTACACGGAGATTGTTATTGGTGGTAATATCTCGAACAGCAACTCCATTGACGAATTCGTCGTGGGGAGGAACCGGTTCGACCATAAATTTAACCTCTGGTGGACCGGTCCATGTTCGGTCTACCGAACCGTCGTCGTAGAGTCTAAGCCAACCCGACACTTCATCCACGAGCTTCTTCTGTTGGACCATGGTTGTGGTTATTATGGTTATGCGATGAGTGAGAGTGAGTTATTGGATATGCTTATATAATGCATTGAAGGTGGCTTTGAATGTGTGAGGAAGAAGGAAGAAAGAAAGGAAAAGTGATGTATGAATCATGTGTTCAACAACGTGAGAATTAGGAAGGGAACTTTCCAAAAATCTATGAAAATTGGTTATAAAAATTTAGGGTGGTGATATCAAAATCTATCACGTGTTAATTTTCTACAGTCATATTACGACTACATATATTATTATTTTATTATCATATAATAATTTATTAAAAAAGGCGGTTGTTGAGGGGAGGTATTTACTAAAAAGTAATAAAAAGTAATGTGAAACTATCTTGTTAAAAAAAATTATTGGGTATGAAAAGATTGTTATCCATAATTTAAATAAGAAAAGTACCTTTTTTTACATTGTATCTTTATCTCCCATTTCCACCTGGTAGTGCTGCTGCGCTGTAATCGCAGCAAAATTGTGACAATCAAAACAACTTAATACCTTGTTTACACGGTTTATTTCACATTACTTTTTTTTTTTATTTGTGTGAAAATAAGGATGTTATAATAAAAAATAGGAAAGTTATTTTCATCCTCTTGCGGATAAGGTTGTTTGATGTTTGTGAAAAATGTGGAGAAATCAATAATATAAATTGATCTAAAGAAGAGGGCACTTTCTACAAAGTGTTTTAGAAAAATCATAAAAAAATAAAAATAAAAATGAGACATAGTAAGATATTTAGCCCCACATATAATCATACATATTTATCTGGTTTTCCCAAGACAAAATGATAATCGGAAAAGAAAGTCTGTACATACCAAAAATAATTGAGCACTGTTTATGCTCAATTACTTATTTTAATAAAAAATCATTTTACATGAAAAAAATATATTATCATTTTTTGTTTAAAAACTTGTATTCTTCTAATCAAGGAAAAGACGTATCATATGAAGAAATTATCATAAAATTTACAATAAATTCCCCTAAAGGCTTACCCACAATTAGTTACATATATATCTTATACGTAACAAAGTAATTAAAATCTATTAAGAGCAACTAATATAATTTTTTTCTTATCTAATTGTATTAACTTGGGTCATCTTCTTTATTTCGGAAACGTTTTGACAATCGTTTAAAAAATACCATCATTGATAATCGGGACATAACATCATTCAAAGCCACTATAATGAACTTTCGGTGTTTAAGACCACTAAAAAGCATGGGATTGGGTTAACCTTTTCAAATATGTCTTTCTGTTAATTTAGTTTTCTAATTATCGATGCAAACTGTAGTCAACGTAAGATATCAGTTGATTACTATTGGAACATGACATCATTATGAATTTCAATATATTTTTATTTTTTAAATTTTTTTTATTTAAAATATTGAATTATTTTTAATTCTATTTTTAATTATAATTTTTGTTTATGTCTTTGTTAGTTTTAAATAATTTTTACTAATGATAAAAATCCACTAAAAATATGTCATACGCTGAGAAAGACAACATTTACCACGTGATATCTCAGTTAATTTTTAATATTTTTATAGAGCGATTCTATTAACAATTTATTTTTAATAGTTTCTAACTTTTTTTTATTGCAATACTATTGAAAGTAGTATTTTTGACAACGCAATGGTTTTTATTTTTCTATAAAATATTTATTAATTTCTTTTATGAATACATAGTTTTATTATTTTATTTCGCCGTTAACTCATAATCACAACTTTATCATTTTAACTTTTTTACTTTTATTTTCAACTGCGTACTAAATAAGACATTAATAATGATAAAAAATAAATTTATTATTATTAATCAATCATATACTTTTATATTAACTACTATAGTATTTAAATATTTATTTTACAGTTTCAATTATATTTCAGTACCTTAATATTGGTGTAGATGGTAGTTTTTTTTTAATAATTTTTGGTATTGTATGGTTATCTTAAATATACTTTTAATTTATTTTAAATATCATATATATATA
>Ga0209489_105148_pt1 | contig 23170 bp, 9 predicted proteins | sample SiratrowhiteBW_FD_187527 | JGI IMG/M metagenome (GOLD analysis project Ga0209489, IMG submission 187527) | Root nodule microbial communities of legume samples collected from California, USA - Siratro white BW (SPAdes) (version 2) | ecosystem: Host-associated > Plants > Roots > Nodule | place: USA...
ATATATATAGATATATATATATATATATATATATATATATATATATATATATATATTAATCGGAATGAATTATTTTAATTTATGCATCCACAAAATTTATTAATCCAACCCGAATTGGATGACAATAGATTAAATCTTTCACGCACACCTGATTGAAGTGCCGTTTGCCGGCAATCGACGACGTCTGGAAATCGGAAATCGAGATTTTATCCATATCAATCATCGTGTCCCTCTTCTATATCAATCATCGTCGTGTCCCTCTTCTATATCAATCATCGTGCCCTTTCTATTTCTTCATGCTTAATTTCGAATTGCGAATTGGTGGTTGCGCCGTGCTGCCTCCTTACCGCTGCTACCGAGACTGGATGGAGCGTGATCTGAAGCGAGTTCGAGGGAAGCCCTAACCTCTCGGACTCTGTTTCGTCGTCGTTCAAAAGAGAGAGTGTGTATGTAGTGGTGGAGAGAGGATAGGGGTTTCGAAACAAATTGTTATTGCGCTGCCAGAGGTCGGTTGCAGTTCGCGGACGTTTGCGTTACCGCCACCACTCACCACCATACATTCGTATACTGTGCTAATTGAATTTAAATAACGACCAACTCCAACAAGATTAAGAGTGCGAACAAGTGGAACAAAGCCCAAGCCCAAAGACTGTGAGAAAGAGGAACAAGACTCGTGGTAACGTATATTATTTAAAAATTTTATTAAATTAAAATAATTACCTTTTACTGACATTTCGAAAAATACTATATGTTAGTTTAAATTTATTTATTGCAATATTTATTTACAAAATATTATAATATTATTTTATTTATGTAAGAAATACTATTATAGTAAATAAAATTTATGTATGTAACAATTTTAATAAAATGTAACTGTGAAAATATTACGAGACAGGAAATGGTATAGTGGATAGAATTTAAGAAATCCTATAATACAAAGGATAATATTTATTTTGCAATATGATATTGTTAAGTTGAATTAAACTCAAATCTCCATTTTAAGACATTTTTTTTTTTTATTAAAAGACTTATATTAGAGATTATTGTAGATTTTGATATTTTAATCAGGTTGAGATTCTAAACCTCACAAAACCTGTAACTGAATAATTATATTTTATTTGACATAAGGTTATATTTATGTTAATATTAATTATCTTATATATATATATATATATACTTAAAATGTACTTTAATTGTGATGTAACTTTTTTTTTTTTTCTAAAGTTTAATTTTATGACATGCTAGTTACTAAATCGATTTGATCCAATTATATCTCAAATCTATCGGATCTCGATTGAATTCATTCCAAGTTTTTTTATGGATAAAGAATTAATTATAAAACTTTTATTTGAAATTTTTAAAGAATTTAATTAATATTTTTTTAAAAATATACTTCCAACAATTTTATTTTATTTTTACTATTACTTATTTATATATTTTTTAACAAATTAAAAATAAAAAATTCAATTCAAATCATAATATTATAATTTTTCTTCCCATTTTAATTTTATTATAAAAATACATTTAAAAAAATTATTATGATTTATTTTTTCAATTTAAATTTATTATAAAAATATAAAATTAAATAATTTATGATTTATTTTCCTATTATAATTAATTAATTCAAAATAGGTATAAAATATTCCTTTTCATTCTCTTTGTGTTTTTATTATCTTTTCAAAATTTTAATTCAATCATTTTTATAGTATTTTCTTTTTATTTTAATTTGAAACCATCTAATTTCATATAAACTTAAGAAAAATAGATGAATTTTCTCTTATATATTTTTTTTATTTACCTCCGTCTCTAACACAAATTAAAAATAAACCATTCTAAATTTTAATTATACTTTTGATAAAGATTTTTATTGCAAAATACTTTTCTTTTATTTTATCTATTTTTAAAAATAAAAATTACTCTACCTAAATCTTTATTTAATATTTTCAACTTTATTTTATAAAATCATTTCAAAATTTTTATTTATCTATAACAATAAACATTCACAAAACTTTAATATTTTCTTTTATTTCTAAACGAAATTATATTTAACCTTACGTTATTTTTTTTTCTCATAAATCATTTAAAAAATTTTCTCCAAAATTTTAACTAAAATTTTCAAAACAATTTTTTTCTACAGTACGTTTTTGAATTTTTTTATTTTTTTTATTCAAACCTTAAATTCTATACAAAGAAAAAAAGAAAACCAAAATTCTCTTCTGAAATCTGGTCAATATAGAATCCAATTCTGATGAAATTTTTTATAAATAAAAAATACTGAAATTAAAAAAATAAGTAAAAAGTGAATTTTGTTTCCTCCGTTAGTACTGTTTTCAAGAAAAATTATCCAAGTAGTGCACTTTTTAATTTAATTTCCTAACTAATCCTATTGATTGTAACTGTAATTTTTTTTTATGAAATAGTGTTAGTGTCGGAAAAACCTCGTAAAAAATAAAAAGTATTTTACTTCAGTAAATGATGTAATTTAGAGAATTAAAGTGAAAAGTTTAATAGTTGGATGATTCTTTGAAAATAGGGCTAGTGAGGAAAAAATCTCTAACTGATGAAACAAATCCAACAAGAAAAATGTTAGATAAATAATACTTTTGTACAATAGTTTGTATTAGAAAAAAAAAATGGAAGAAAAGTGTGTAATAATTATTGGTTCTGAGTGACAAGATGTTTGGAATATCTAATTGTGAGTTTTGGAATCTCTAACTGTGAGTTTTGAGTAAGGAATTTAATTTTGAAGTGAAAGTAAACTTTTACATATAAAAACTTTTTAAAATGATGGAAATTTATAAACATTTCTTTGAGTTAAATGAAGAAATTTCTAATAACTTATAAAATAAAGAATTTCAAAGAACACAAAAATGAAATTTGTATATGATGAAAATTAAATTACTTTATCTAACTAAAAAATTTAAAACAAATTAAAGCTATTTCATCTAAACAATATCTTAAAAGTAAAAGAAATTTCATTAAGTTAAACATTCTTTTATGTAAACACTACTTTAAGTAAAATTTCAGGGAATAATCATTAAGGTAAATATTTTTGAATAATCAATTACCCTTTGGAAAAATCATAAAAGGATCATTAGCAGTTTAAGAAACTTGTTATGATATATTTTTTTTGTGAGATATTGTCATGGCGAATATGGGTAGGCCACTCCAAAGATAAGCAACGAATGATGAATGTCAAATTATGAAAGACTCTATTACATAATTATTTTTCTTTTACACATATTTATATGACAGCATTTTAGTAGGTTACTAAAATATTTATTTTATCTTTTTTTAAATACTTGTAGGTTAAATTTTTTTCTTCTTTTGTGTGTAACAACATAATCTTAAATGTTGTTTATGTTGCTATGTAAAGTAACACTCCCCTACAAAAACTTAGCCACTATAAGAAAAAATATCTAGTATAAACCAGTCAAATGTGTCTCGTTCATCATCATGGTCACTTACCTAGAAAAAAAAAAATGCTTATCTTAGTTGTTGTCATGTGTCATTTGAGGGTTTCGTGAAATAGCTTGTTTCTTATCTCAATGAATTTTGTTTAAGATTGGCATGTTTTAATATATTTAACCCCTTTAAGAAAGAATTTGAATGTAAGGATAGTGGTGTAAGAAAGATTAATGATGACTCTTGACTGTGACAAATAGATTATAATAAGTTCTTGATCACATTTTCGTTTATATATTAAATAAGAGTCTTTTTTACCATTCTTTATTCATTAAAAATATTAAATGGTAGTTGATTTAGTCAAGGGTTTATTTCCAAATGGCCCAACTAGATCACTTTAGGGTTAGTAGAAGGTGGAGATTTTGGAAAGAAAGAAGATGGTGACATTACTCAAGCAAGAAAGTAAAGGTGGTAGGTGGGTGTTTATTTACAAAAGGCAAATATACTTAAGTTGTGTACAAGTATAACAACAATCTGTAAGTTTGCATGAACTTATTTAAGGATAAAAATGTTTTTTTTTAAATAGTTACTTGTTTTTAATAAATTTTAATAGAATTATTTTAATAAGTATAAGTAAAGAAAAACAATTATTTACTTTTTTTAGACGTAACTTAGAATTATTTCTCACTTAAAAGTAAATGTGATGGGATAGAAGTTTTTTTTTTCTCTAAATAACATGTATTTATGATTTTTATTATACAAAATTATCCTCAAAATTTTGTGGAGTATGAGAGTATTATTTTCAATCTCTCATTTAAGTCCGTGTCTCATGTTCTTAATCTTTATTAATTATCATTATTACACCCATAAACAAACACATAAATTTTTGTTTATATTTTATTAAATAAATATTTTTAACAATCACTTTTTTTTTTTTATAGTAATACCTACGATTCTACGTGAGTTGTATCCATATCATTCCAGGGGCAACGATAAGAGGATATTAACCAATAGTAGAACTCTTTAATTATTTAATAATTTAGAGATTCTAGCATGTGTAATACCCTAGAAAATAGCTATAGAATAAAAACTAAACTAAAATTTAATTTTAGAGATAAATAAGATAATACCTATTTTTTTAACAGAAGAGTTGTTGAAGTAAATAAAATTATTTATTTTTTATTTTTATAGCAAACACCAACTCTCTCTCCCTTAAAAGATATTCTGTTTTATTCTAATAAAAACTACCAACTCTCTCTCTCTCTCTAAGATATTCTATCTCTCTAAGATATTCTATCTCTCTAAGAAGATATTATATTTTATTCTAATAAAAATCACCAATTATCTCTAAGAAGATATTTTATATCTCTAAAAAGATATTTTGTTTTATTCTAATAAAACTACCAAATCTCTCTCTTTAAAAAGATACACAGTTTCGTTCTTATCAAAACCACCATCTCTTAAACAAATCTCTTTAAAGTTTCTACCTTCTTTCTAAATCTGTGATCTCATAGATTATCAGATTGACAATCAGAAGACACCCTTAGATTTCTAGCGTTGAGTAGATCAAGAGTGTCCGATCAGATTCTTTAACAGAGTTAGGTTGCTTGTGATTTTAGGGTTTTGAGTATCTCTACTTTATAGAGGTAAGGGAAGCTAGTTGCATGTATGTTTTTATAAATGTTTGTCTCCTTTGAAATAGAAATTTATTTATAATGTTGATATTTGGTAAGGGAAGCTAGTTTGAATATTTTTAATAAATATTATAATTTTTTTTTATTATATATGAATTTGAATTAAATGGAATGAATGTTTATGAATGGTACGATGTAGTATCAATGTTTGTGAATGATGTGGTGTGTAATCGAGACATAGTATCTTCAGGAAAGGAGATACCCGTGTTGAGATTATTAGGATGTGCATTGTTTGGGGATTCTAAAGAGGTATCCTGACTCTACTGGTACATTGGATTCATATAGATGAAGTTTACCAGTTGGTGAAGACTCGAAGGAGGTTCATATGGTCCTGTCCGAGGTTTGAAATATGAGCCCGATCGAAATAGGACAAATGGATTAACCCTGTGCATATGGGAACTGTACCCGAGGTTTGAAATAGGAACTGATCGGGACAGACTGTATCCGAGGTTTGAAATATGAGCTGATCGGAACAGATGGATGGTATATGACAGGTGCACACCTCTTGAGTTTAACTCAATGCACTAGTGTCTTCGGGAAGTAGGAAAGTAGAGAGTCTAGTGTTTTGTTTGTGAGTCAGTGTCTATGTGATGTGAGATGAAATATGAAAGATTGAATTGTTTGTTGTTTAGTTGAGATAGAAAACCAATTTATTAAAATATATATTTTTTAAAACTCTCTAGATTACCCTTCTTTTTGTGTGTTGTTTGTTTTGTTTTTAAAACTGCGATGATCGTGTATATTACACGGGAGCAGAAAATTTGACAGGTGATGGGAGTCCTCAGTAAACTGATGGAGAAGCTTTATTTTATTTTATTTTATTTGTAATTTTTACGAAGATATTTTTATTAGATCTTTTGTGGAGAAGTATATTTTTAAATATATTATGAATGTATTGATTTTTATTTTAAGGTTTATTATATAATTCCTATCCAATAAAGTTCCTATTATATGAAAAATATAGGATGTTGCAGCATGAGGAAGAAGTGGGTTATTAGGATTATATCTTTTGGTTTAAGACATAGAGAACTCATATAATATAAATTTCACAGTTTTGAAAAAAAGTAACTTAGATCGCAAGCAATATAATTAACCAGATAATAGTATAATAATTAAGTTTGATACTCTAAACAATGAGATATCTCAAAATTGGGTAGAACCAATCGATTTGGTTTAAAAATTGATAAAAAAAATTGTATAAAATCGTTATTAAAACTTACTTCAATCATGTGAGAAATAGGGAAATCATAACGGGAGAATTGAATTGTGATTAATTAATTTTTTAAAAATTTTCAAAATTTATTATTTGAGTAACGATGTTAAGAACATGATTTGATTTATAAAACAATCAAACGGGAAATCTTTTTATCTAATGTATAAGTCAAACATAGTTTGTTAATTTTTTTTCAATTTTCTTTTGTTTATTTTAAATAAAGAACTGTGATTTTTTCATCTGTCAAACTACATTGACTGTAGAAAATTCATTAAGACACATGCAAATTTAAAGAGATGTTTTTCTAACATACGTTTTTCAACATGTTTCGTCTAATAAAATTAAAAAAAAAGACATTTTTCTTAAAGACGAATTAAAAAAAATCAAGTGAATGCTAAACTTATTTTTTACTTTTCAATTCATAGAGGTTGCATTAAACTTATACCTTAACTTAATCCCTTAATTAACATATTTTATTGTTGGCTTTGTAAAGCGAATATATCATAGTTTTAACATCTGACCAATATGTATACATACAATGACCAATATGTATACATAGAAAGAGGTTACTTATATTTAAAAAAAAAATTAGTAGAACATTTTAATAACTATTCACATATAAACTCTCATACTATGATTAGTTCAAATAATAATAACATGTAATATAAAGGAGATAAGGAGGAGATGACATGTACATAACATTTTATACTAGTTTGTCTGTCTCACAAACTATGTCTAGTTACTGGTTAACCAACCAAGTTCAAGTAAGCAGACTAATATTATGAAGTACATGTTGATTATTTTTTGGACTCGTAGTAACTCCTAACTAACCCCTTGAGTATTCTTGACCTAAGTCATTCTTGTCTTAACCAAAAATATTTTTTAGCCTCTAGGGAGGATAGCGTTTTTCCATGTATACAATGATTGGACTCACTCTCCTAAGTAGTTGGATAAACATTGTAAGTGTTTTCCATAACATTTATTTGGATCCCAGTATGTTAATCTTGTTTAAGCTTGAGGATCCTTCTATGAAAATGTGAGGTGTGCTCCAAGGGTGGCTCAAGGCTGAAGCAGGTAAAGCAACCGCTTTAGGCCTTAAAGCTTCAAAGGCCTAAAAAAAAATTTAATATGCTTTAGGCCTGCCACAAAAGCCTCAAAAAAATTTAATATGCTTTAGGCCTCTAGGCCTCCAAGATCTCAAAAAAATTTAATACTCACATGTTATTATAAAATAAAAAATATTTAATTTTAAAATTATAATAACAAAAATTTAATTAAAAATTTAAATATTTTAATTGACTTTAAGTTTACATGGGTACTATAAATATTATTTAATGACTTTAAATTTATATTGGTACTATAAATACTATTTAAATAATATTCTTAAAACTTTCTTATAATAAAAGAATAATATTTAAAAAAAAATTGAACAGTCAAGGAATCTTTCTTAAAATTTTCTAATTTATCTCTTCCCTATATTCTAACAGATTGATATAATCTCTCATTGTTTTGACTCTTCCACTTCTCTCATTCTTTCTTCACTTATTTGGTTTCTTCCTCTGTCTCTTCGTTCCTTACATAATATTATTTTAACTTGTTTTCAATTTCAAAATTCTTTCATTTCATATATTTCATACGAAGACTTTGAACAGTAGATTGATTGAGGAAGAGTTTGTGTTCACTTTGACTCCTTTTGAGTGCATCAATATTAGGTAAAAATAATATGAGATTAATCAATTCATCCTAATTTTTTTTATTTTTTATTATTGTTTAATTAATCTTAAAATAATTATGAAGAAGTTACAGATTATATTTAAAGACATACCAAACGATAGGATCCAAAGATAATATCATAATAGGAGACTTGAGACTCTACTATCAAGTTTATGTCTTGACAATCAGGTTTCAACAAAGATTAAAGGGATTAACTTTATTGTCTATTGAAAATTATTTTTTAAATGAAATTAATTATGATAATTTAATAGATAATTTTGTATCACAAAAAGCTTGAAAAATAAATTTTAGATAAAAATATCATAATTTTAATTATTTTATTAATTTAAAATAAGGCCTCATTTTTTTATTCGCTTTAGGCCTCCTAAAATCTTGAGCCGCCACTAGTGTGCTCCATCATCTAATCAATATTTTGGTATGGTGCAACATCTGCTCTATTGGCTTAGAGGAATGCTCTTAGCTTAAGCAACATTTTGGCATCATGTATTCTCTCCTCCATGTCTTGTTCTTCTTCTAGATGAAATCCTTTTTATAAACTCCTAAAAAAGGTAGTTGTTATTTTTTTTCACAACCTATGTGATAACTGTCAACAATTATCTTCCTCAATAGTGTAACCTTTTGCACAAATTCATGATTAATGTACATTTCATACATGACACATAGTTGGGTCAAAGTTGAAAAATTTCTTATGTCAGAAAATTCATGAAGGAAACAACTTTAGCTCATGTCTAGATCTTTGATATCTGATTTTGAACGGATTTCTTTGACAAAAGATATTTCCTTCAAACATAGAGTAAACATATAGATATTTATTTTTAAGTACGAGATTTGTTTAATCTGTGTGTATTGTCTAATATTTGATGCACATTTGTTCTTATATGCATCTTATCAGATTTTGAGAGAAGGTTGCATAATATTTTATTATTTGTTAGATGAAATACTTGTATCTTACATGATCTCTTATTTTTATAAAATTTATTGTCTTAAAGATGGAATGTGGTCTTGTTTTATACTTAGTTGTTTTGAAACACTAATTAAAACACTGAGGTATTAGACTTTTACCTTAACAAACCAATATATTTAGTTTTCCATTCTTTATTTAACTAAAATAATTTAAAGATAAATACAAGTATATATTTAAATGTTCTACACAAATATTAATTATTTTTATCAACTATTATTAACTTTTATCTTATAAAGCATATAACTTAGTCATATATATATATATATATATATATATATATATATATATATTAATTTATAACCTTTTTATTTTAATTTCGCCTTATTATATTATTTTATTACTTAAATAGTATAATATTTAAGTTATAAATTTAATTACTATCAACTTGACTAGTATTACATGTTCGAATATTAAATATCTTTACTTATTCAATCATTGGTCTGGTTTTAAAAACTAGTATACGTACTTATTTAATCTTAGGCTTAAATTCATTTTTTGTGTTTATAATTTTGTGAATGTGTAATTTTGATTCCTAAAAAATTAGTTGCATATTTACTCTTTCAAAATTTTAAGTAATAATAATGTTTAAGACACTTATTTATGTGAAAAATTAATAACAACATCTAATAATATGTTTTATATGCTATTACTAAAAATATGTGCTATTTTTTGCAATTAAATAATATATAATATTGAACTAAAATGACTTAATTTTAGAAATTTAGATAAATAAATGTTCTATCAAATTTTTATAGTTAAAATTGTGCATTAATAAAATTATAGAAATCAAAAATTGAATTTAAACTTTAATACTTAGCAAATGTTAAAAAAAAAACATTTAGTTTAGTGATGTATTTAATTTTGGATTCAATCTATAAAAAAAGTTAGTTAGAAAGGATCATTCTAAAATGTTAGTTCCATTTGATGCAGACTAGAAAATGTAGCAGAAGTAAAAGAATTATAATAACAGTATACATTCAAACATACGACAATGTTTGTAGAATTCTGTATAATATTCAAAAGTCAAAGAAAAACAATTACACAAACTCATCATGTTATAATAACTCGGTAGGTGAAATTTCAGGATAAGAGAATAAAACTCTAATAAAAAAAAGAAAAATCTCAAATATGCAACATGTCATTTCCAAAAGTCTATTTTATTTCACTTGATCATCACATTAATCTTTCTTATACTTTTTTAATAACATCATATATGACTTAACTCCTCTTTTACTCCTCTTTTACTAATAGAGAAAGTGAAGAGAAATACGAAGTTCTCTCAGTCAAATAGAGAGCAGATAAAGAGAAGTGTAAAATTGTTATACACGGATAACTTTATTTCTTTAAAAGGCATTATTTATCATAGTTAAGCCTCATGGCCTTCTCTGTTATTTATGGAAAAGACAAAAAAAAAGAAGAAATATTATTGTTTCAATAACATTAATTTTATTACATTGATAAATCAAACTAAGTATACTAAATTACAAAACAAACTATTTTGTTCTCAAGATCAAAAAGAACAAATGAATTGCTTTCATGAAGACGGATATTTAGAATTAGAATTGGGTACTAGTATTATGTTTTGAGAAGATAATTCGTATGGAAGAATATATATATACATACATATATATATATATATATATATATATATATATATATATATATATATATATGTATATTATATTATATAGTAATTTAATATTTAAAGACACTACATTATGTGAGTTGAGAGAGATGAATTGATAATATTAATACTTGATGAGTTTAGGAGATAAAATGATAATATTTGAGGATGAAATTTGGAGAAGAGCATCACTTGAATTGGTACTTAATTATGATAATTATTCTAAGAGATATTAGACAAACTACCGAACTTAATATAAGATAATTGAATTTTGAAAGAAGAGAATGAAAGCTTTACTATTATATCAACATATAATTTTTTGATGGATAATATATGTGGGGAAGAAAGTGAGTTATTCAATGACCTCTAGAAAATTAAGGTTTTATAATATGCTGTGTATTTTGCATCGAGAATAATGTTAAACAAAATAATCTTTATAGCATAGAGGCATACAATTCAGAAGTACTTTATATACAATATGGTAAATGAAAAAACAATTTGCCATCTTTTTCTTACATAATGTAATCAAACAACACTTACAATAATTTATTCTACCTAGTCTTTATAATAAAGGAAAGTAAATTGAGAAAAGTATGTGGACGGTGATTATGTGAAATAATAAAAGAAATATTATTATTTTTAGAAATAAAAGAAATAGTTCACATGCGCAAAACTTAGACTTATCATGCATTCAAAGTTAAATTTTTACAATAGTCTATATTATATCTTTATATTCTCACGTTAGATTATACTTATTTCTTCTTTAATTATATACTAAACTTTTGATACAAGTTTTTATATCACAGGATACCAGAAAAGGGATTGTTCAATGAATATAGGCTATCAAAGCTAAGAAAAAAGTAACTAATGGATTGTCCAAGATTAAGGGTTCCAACTAGGTGAAAATCATAGTGAAATGAGTTATCTCTTTAAATGATATTGAATTTTCTACTAATGCTCTATCCATTTTTAGAAAAATATGTAAAGATGTAAAATTAGCAACATCCATCCTATTCTTTAATTAAAGATTAAAGATAAATAAAAGAAATAATAAGAAATTCATTAAAATAGTAAAAGAAAATAATCAATGATAAAATATTAGACAATTTAAAATGTCAATATTTGAAAAGAAATTCATTAGAAGTAAAATTACAAATACAACATAAAGAATAACAATTACAACAGTTAGTCAAGATAAATGAGTAATTTTAATATTATCCTTCAATCATACAATATATAACTTATAAGTGCAATAGAATCCGAATTTAAAATTAATACAAAGATTAGTAATGATTCTAAGAGAAATCAATAAACATGTGAAATAATTAAAAAAAGTTGTAAGGCATTGGGTATCTTCTGAAACATATTTTCTCGGTTTTTTTTTTCACCAGTTCTCTCTAATGTTTTGTTGTATTTTTCTGTGTAAAGAGTATTATTTACATCCTCTGTCTATAAAGTATATGGTAATCGTAATCATTGCATAGTTTCTTCTTGGCGATTTAATTGAATGCTAACAATTAATTTTGTTTTGTTCAATCATAAGTGTTATAGTACTAATCTTACATGGCAACAACTGAACTTATCCTAACTTTAAATGTTTACTTTATTAATGGCCTTTTATGTCCTAATCTTTAACTTAATGGAATATTAATGTTCACTTAACATCTTCAACTAGCCTTTCTCAAGTCTTCATAAAGTCTTTATGCTTCAAAAACTAAAGCTAAAATCTAGTATATAATTCACCTATGAGTATGATTTTCTTACTATTTTTGGAAGAAGTTACTTTAATGAAAATGAATTGAAAATAAGCTTGCTTAAAATGTATTAGATCATCTAATGTGAGCATAATGTTTGGATTTTCTAATGGGTTGTTCAAGATGAATTGTCTAATACTAAGTTTTCTTATTTAATATAACTGAAACTTATTGGATGGTATACCTCAAAGAGAAGTAAATCAAACAATTTAGTGCATCTAACATTATGACAACTTTCGGGATGTTACACTAACCTACCCTGTTTTGTTTACTTGTTATTTTTTTAAACTGTGATGAGCTTATGTTTCATGGCAGCAAGTGATATTGCAAGAGGGAATTTATGTTTTTGTGCGTGTTAAAATTTATGTTTTGTTGATTATTTTCTTTCCTTAAGATATGTATATATTATAATCCCCGTGAGGAGGAAATTTGTTTTTGAAAAGTATAATATAAATTTACCTAGATATTTATCTATCTTATGATGATTAGTATTAATGTAATTGTTAGTGAAATTTTACAATAGTGATTTCTTTCTATTTTTTTGTGCTTTTTTTATATTGTTATGAATTCAATAATTGATATTACTTGTGGAAATTATGAAGATAGTTAAGAAGAACAAGGATTAGAATCTAATTATATAATTTTGATATTGAGAAATTCTCTAGAGACAACGACTTTGAATTATATATTAAAGAACATGATGGAAGTTATATTGATATGATAAGATTTCTTTTAAGTGATAGAGGGGTGAGACGAATTGAGGATGACAAGTAAACTGATAGTTGTAAATATTATGCAAACCAATCTTGATATTTACAGGAAATACTCAAATTGACTAGACATGGATATATGTAATATTCTTTAATTCAGGTACGAGATGAGATGTGTATTTACATATATCTGAATTGTTCTTATCTTTACTTTCACACTTGTTTTAAATTACTAAGTCAATTTTAATTTATTTAGTAATTTTTTTAATTATTAAAAATATATACTTCCTTTGTTTTAATTTTTAGTTTTGTAAAAAGATTATCTAATAAATATTTGAGAGGGTGAGGCGTGGGTATGAGGATGGATATGACAAAGTTTATACTTGTCAAATACAAGAACAAGGACAATTATAATCAAATCCGCACTTATCATCACCTTGTTGTCGTCTCTAAGTGTATGTTTGTTTCAAGTGATAGATGATTTGCGACCGTTGGAGTGTGACAAAAATTAAAAAAATTCCACAATTGAATAATAAAAAAATAAAAAAATATAGAAACCAAGGCAAAAATTTGATTATTGTGTTTCTTCGCAACCATAACAAGATTTAAGACGAAAGTTTTCAAAATTGATTAAAATAATATTATATTTTTATAAGTTTTTTACTCAAATCTCACTATCTTTCCTTTTATTCAAGTAACTCAACTTTTCATACACTTTCATCTCAAATCAACTTGAATCCAAATCCACTCTCTAATCTAAACAAAGCCTAAGACTAACATGTCATCTTCTTGTCCCAGAAAGACAAGATTGACATGTGTCATACTCTTGGTTATAAGATACTAAGGAAAGTGAAAAAGGAAAGAACCACAACTATTGCAAAATAGGGATAACAAGTATCAAATTTCTTTGTCATTGCAAAGAAACAATTGGATAGCAATTATTCTATCACATTTCCTCTCATTTGCGTGTTATCTAAGGTTTTTAGCATCATTTTTGGTTTTCAAATAAACATTTAATCCTTGTAATTATTGGAAGATACCAATAGGTCTCTAGAGGGCTCAATTCATCATTATTGTCTTTATCAAAGTCCTTGATCTTGCAACATGATAATCCACATTTGGGACATTTTTTTGAACTCTTCAAATTCTTTTATATATAATATGCAACCATTAGGGCATACATGTATCTTTTATACTTCATCCTCATTGGACAATATCTTTTTCACGTTATAATTAGGATTGGTAGTGTATTTCCTTTTGAAAGCATGTACAACCATCAAAGCAATTATGTAAAGCTTTCACAATCCACCCATTAATTGTCTTCAAATTCACCAACCTTAATACTTCTAACAATTGTGGAAAATTAATTGATTCAGATTAATTGATTCAAGATAGGTGGAGTCTATGCATCCCTAGACATATCCTCAAATATATGACTTTTCTATAGGAGATTATGCTTCAATATCATGAATCTTGTCTTCTAGTTGGCCATGCATAGTGAATTGAAAAACATCATCAATTTAGTTTACAGTTAGAAAATCCAATAATTAACAATGCCATGTCACATAGTTTTTAAGAAATTCACAAAAAAAAAAGACGTTGTCTAGTTTCATCAATATTCCATCTTCTTTCATTCAATCAATTCACACAAGGATACCTAAATCTTATTTCATCAAATATAGTATGAACATTACATTGTGTAAACTATAAAAAATCATTTACTCCTCTCAACTTTTTGGTTAAGCGTGCTAAGTTAATCTAACATCGATCGATGACATTGTTTTATACATATAGATGATCCACATTTAAATTTTCTCATCATGCATGAACATATCACCTTTTTTAAACAAAGGTGTAATCATATCTCATTTAGAAAGATCCATTATTTTTATATTTGATCAGTACACAAATTTTAATTAAAAATTCTTATATTTCAACAAAATTTGATAGTATTTTGCATTAATCCTTAGGTGAACAAAATGAAAATGTGACATGAAATAAAACACAATTAAATATACACAAAAAAAATTAATACAAAATGCAATGAACCAAAACTTCATGAAATTTATAAAATATGGAATAAAACATATGTACTAATAAACAATTAAATGATGACTAATCTTTTCATATATAAATTAAATGATGACTAATCTTTCCATATATAAAGTAAACCATATGAACAATTCAAATTAGAAATATAATACTTAAATATTTGTAGTGAATCTTAATTGAGAAACTAAAGTTCAATGATAAATATACTACACAAATGTTGGAAATTTGAATGACGATTCTTCTCATTACCATTATCATACAGTGAATTATGTAAACAAACATTCTTGTTTGTCAACTTTTGACAATAATAACCTTAGAATTAGACTTTGATATCACTTGTTAGATAAATCATAAAAAAAAAACATAAGAGATCACATAAATAAAATATGAGACAAACACATACAAGAAATTGATGTTAAATTGATGTTAGTTTCAACCAAAATCTTAAGTAAGTCAATGGATTTGTAAATTTTTTTAGTTACATGTTGCTCAACTTTATTACTTTTACTTAATATGAAACTTAAACTCAAATTCTCATTTTTACTAAAAACAAGACTTAGACTCACCACTAGATTCCTCACATAAATTTTTTATTTAATCATAATTAAATCAATTTTATGCTTCGCCAAGTGCAAATAACTATTTTTTTTCCTTACTCAATTTAACTGAAGCCAACATTCCGTCAGCTCCCCTCATTAACTACATTATGTTTATCTTATTAACTAGATTTTGTTGCTAGCAACTGATTTTTCTAAGTATAGTTTAAACTCGTGATTCACTTTTTTTCATATGTTTTTAAAGTTGCTTTACGTGATTTTCTCCAAATTGATATGTCAAACAAACATAATTTAAGTCCTGTTTATTTTTAATTTCGATAATTTTAATTATTGAACACATTTGAATATATATTCAAATTATTTTTTTATTATAAATATTAAATTAAAACGTATTAAACAATATATAAAATTAATCTTACTTATACACTTACGAGATATTTATTTCGCATCAACTTTTTTATTTTTTATTGAAGATTAAATATTCCTATTTTTATTATGTGGTTATGAAAAAAAAAAGTATTTTTCGGTATCATCATTCCTATAAAAATAACTCATTCATATCTTAAATTTTATATTACTAACAAGTGAAATGAGTATATGATATGCCTACCGGAGTGTCTACAATAACTATCCATTTTCATTACATTTCTCTCTTCTTTTAAATTTCAAAATTAAATAAATTTATTTATTTTTTCATAATTAAATATCAACCAAACAGATCTATCTATAGGTTCCTCAATATCGGTATTATAATATAATCTAGCCAATGAATTAAGCTATCCTTTAATAATAGCATAAAGGGATAAAATTATATTTTATTGAGAATATAAAAAGATTATTGAAATGAAAAATGAAAATAAAAGAAGAAAGATATTTTCAAAGACTCCTTAAAGCAAGTTTTCATACCATTAATGAATTAACCATTCTCTCAACCTAATATTTGACACACCAAATTAGCCATTCTCTCACCTCCATATTTAAGAGTCCAACACAACTTCTTTCATTTATAGGTTGATGGGGTGAACCAACCAAGCTAAATTTGAAATCTCTACACAAAAATGTTAGAAAAAATTTAGTTGACTAGAACTACAAGAATGGGACCATGGCTCGACAAGTGAAGGTGGAATCAACCTAAAAGAGGCTCTTGCATTGGATTGGGACCCTCCATTCTCCATTATCCCTACAACAACATATCAATGCATAATAATAATCATCACCATCATTCCACCTTCACTCTTCATGGCTTTGCACCTCACAACGGACCGTTTTCATTAGCACGTGCGCCGAACTTTACACGTGCGTCTTTCCTAGTCCATTAAGTCTCCTACAATGTTTTAAGGAATCAATTTAAACATGTGTATTTTATGCTTTAGGTATGAATGAAAAATAATTATAAAAGAATTTGTAATTTCTTTTATCTAAACGTACTCTTGGTGTCTTTTTAGTTATATATCTTAAAAATTGTGGTCTTTAATGTTTTTGTGTATGTGGACTAATTGGGTATATGACAAATGACTTACTTTGTAATTTGATGTGAAAACTATTGAAAACCTACGTTTGGCTTGTTTTGGTGTGTTTGTAATTATTTATAGCCATTCAAGTCTTTTGATTGCATAAACTCGAAAAAAAACATCCATAATTTAAAGGAAATAAATACAAATCCAATGTCTATGGCATCTTGTTAACGATTATTTCTTGCGCTTTTATTTCGATTTAACGAGTAATCAATCTACACTCAAATCCAATCCTTAAATTACTAGCAAATCAGAATAAAAACATATGTATTTGTCAACTAATTCTCCTTACCTTACTAAAATGTTCGATCAAAGTAACTATCTTCAAATATATTTAGAAAATTTTAAGCCCATTTTTTCACATTTAACTATATTTGTTCCTAAAATAAGTGAATTTTAGAATATTGAAATTAAAGATGATATACGTTTTATTTTCTGAAGGTTATTAGGTTTCTATTTTTTTTTTTTTTAGGTAATAAAGGCATGAGAAGTTGAGTTCTAATGCATAAAAGAAGAAGATAAAAACAACAATCCAAAAGAGAGTCTTTAAGAATTTAAACCTGCTATCTTTAATAAGAACTATGAAGATGAGAAAAAAAAAAGATATTTATTCTCAATTATGTAATTTAATCAGGTAAAAATTCGTGCCTTCAAACATTTATAAATTTTTTTACTTTTATTTTCTATGTCTAGAGCTGTAATACCAATAAAAGTTCTCATAAGAATCAGATTTAACAGAGTTTATATAAAAATTACTATTAACACAAGATTAAAATAATCTAAAAAAGAGGAAAATCACGTCCAGTACTATAAAAAAATAAATAAATTTACATACGGGCTATTAACAATCTTAATATAATAATAATATTAGTATTATTATTATTATTAATAAAAATATTAATAATAATAATAGTATTAATATCAATATAAATATTAATAATATTAATATTATTATTATTAACATTAATAATAATAACATTATTATATTAATAATATTATTAACACTAATAATAATATTAATAATATTAATGATAATATTAATAATGATAATAATATTAATAATAATGTTAATGATATGAATAATAATATTTATAATAACATTAGTAATAATAATATTAGCAATAATAATATTATGTTAATATTAATATTAATATATTAATAATAATATTAATGTAATAATAATGATGATATTAGTATTACATACGAATTTAAAATTTGTATATCAAATTTGGATGTAAAATTCGTATATAGATGTAATTTTGTATATAATAATTTAGGTACAAATTTGAATGTAAAATTCACATGTTGATTTTACATATGGATGGGGATCCGTATGTAAAAATTTGTATATAACATTGATTTTACATATGGATATAAATTTGTATATAAAAATTTTTATATAATACTGATTTTATGTACAAATTCAGATTGATATATAAGAATTTGTAAGTAATGTTTATTTTACATATATATATATTCATTCGTATGAAAATCACGACGTTTCTTATAGTGTAGATCTATTTACGTCTTTTTGGACACACCTCCAAACATAGCTTCGAAGTCTCCACCTACTTTACTTGTACGTCCATGATAGATTATCATGGACAATGAAAAATATAAAGGTAAACTACCAAAAATGAACTATAAAAAATCTATTAATTTTAAGTTAATACCACTTAACACTAAAACATATAATCACTCACAATGATTCAATTTTATTTATCAAATAGTACACATACATATAGATCATATTTGGATCTACATAACTAGGATGGATATTCATAAAAAAAATATATAAATGCCTTTTATAATACTTATACTAAGCATTTTTGCACCAAAGATTTAATACATGATATATTCTAACATTAAGTATCTAAATCTTAATTACATGAATCAGAATAATCTTTATCCAGAATTCCATATGTGTTCTTAATTTATGTGACTTAAGCCATCATTAAACTAGATAACATCTATTACCTAATTTATATAAATATTTGGTTAAGACCTACAATCATACATCATTCACATTTCCATAGATACTAAGACAATTGTAGTTGTACACTTTTAACTTTATTTAGTATTGGAGATCTCACGTCAACTAGAGATGAAACCTTTCAATAGTTTATAAGTGGGTACAAACCTCATGTTACAAGCCAGTTTTGTAAGATTGAGTTAGGCTTAAAGTCCACTTCATGATATGGTATAAGAGCCTATCCTAGCAAGGTTGTTGGGACTATCGGGCCACCCGCTATTGGGTCGCTATCAGATTACTCTTACATATAAATTTCACGCTCGAGTTGAGGAGTTTCGGCTTGAGAAAGATGTGTTGGAGCACATCGACTAGAGATAAGGTCTTTCAATAATTTATAAATGGGTGCAAACCTTACCTTACAAGTCGGTTTTGTAAGGTTGAGTTAGGCTTAAAGTCCACTTCGTGATATTTGGTTCAAACAAAAACACCATGGTAATTAAATAAATAATTAAATTATCATCTATTGTTTTTTAAATAATAACACAAATTTTTTTTGTTTATGTATTTAGTTAATGGAAATTTATTCTATAAACATGCTATGAAATACAATATTTGTAATTCTCTAGTCTAAAAATAATTATTGAATTTTTCTTAGCCTAAGAAATTTCTAATCTTAATATTTATTTGTCTTAAATTTCGCCTAAAAGAAACTAGGGGTGAATTGGGATAAATATTTAACTATCAAGCAGTGAAATTTAAGTCTAACTCAACCTTATAAAACCGACTTATGAGGATTGCATTTTTTTTATCCTACACAGTTGTTGTTGGGGGCTATCCGACCGCTCTCGGACTACCCTTTAACAATATAGTCCCACACACGAGTCGAGCAGTCTCGGTGTGAAGGGATGTGTTGGAGATCCCACATCGACTAGAGATAAAGTCTTTCAATAGTTTATAAATGAAGTGCAAACCTCCATTTATAAGTTGGTTTTGTAAGATTGAGTTGGACTTAAATTTTATTTCTTAAGATTACCTATTGAAAAATTTGTTTGAAATAGATTAAAAATTCTATAGATAAAATAAAAATCAAATTGAATTAAAATGGAATTCTGGGTAGAATAGAATTAACCTTAACCTCAATATTTTCCTGTTTGGTTCCTCTTGTATGCTTCTCTGTAAAGAAAGTTCTCAAAAATGTTTTCTTATTATACTTTTCAATTTTAATTAACTTTTTTTTAATTTCAAATTCAATTAAAATATTTTTTATTTATAATAAATTATTTTAAATTTTCAAATTAGCTAGGATCCATTCCATTTTTACTATTTTAAAATCTATTTTTACAGTACACTTGTCAATTTCTTAAAGTAATATTGTCTTAAATGTCACGAAAAACATCGTTATCACGAGTTATCTCTGAAATGAAAAACAAAATATTAAAAAGTACTTTCAAAACTAAAATTACTGAATAAAAGATAAAAAAATAATTTTTTCATTAAAATGTGCATACATATATTCTTCTCTCTAATTTTGTAATACTTGCTGTATGCTCTTGAATAAACAAGTCATTTAAACTTTTTCAGGAGTGTTGTTAGGAAACATAAGACCATTATGCTAATTCCTTAACATTTTGACTTCACACTGATCACAGTAAAAGTTCCAAACCCATAAACCCAAATGTTTATGTTAAAATACATTCAACACCAACTAGTGCCTTAAGGAAGAAAATATTTCCCTCCTTGTGATCATCTCTTAAGTCAAATCCTTATTAGCATTGGTGTGTTTTTCTTGATTGTGTTGATTTATATCTAAACCAAACACATGCATGTTAAGTCCTATAGTGATCATTATAATCTACCTTTTCATTGGTGTGACATTGGATCTATCCTTAACCATACCTCTATCCTTAGCCCCATCTTTTCAGTATCATAATTGACTTCCAGGTTTCAAAACAAACATGGTATCTGTTGAACAAGGTTAATGAACATATAGAAAAAAAAAAAAAGTCCTTTTAGTAATGAAATTTTTCTTCCAAATTTTCTTTTCTTTTCTTTTCTTTTGAAGATTTCCTTCCAGATATTTGTTTATATTTTTTTTTTTTCCATCTGGGCAGTGAAAATTGCCTCTTATTTGTGCTAGTAGGCCATGAGTGTTCTTCTCCAAACACTAATTAAAGGCACCATGGTTGGTGGGAAAGAAGACATGTAAAAGGAACTTGGTCCATGTCCTTAAAGGATTCATTTTGTGGCAGCACCGAATTAGCCCTTTTTCATCCAAATTTGACAATTGAAGATAAAGTTCATATAACTCTTTCATCTCTTCAACTTTCTAATTTCTTACTCTAAACTTTATACATTAGATGTCCAACCCTCCATACATTAAGGGTACATGTCTAGATCAAATAGCCCCCATCCATTCATTCTCTTTCTTTCTAATCTAACTTCTTTTTTTCTCTCCCTTTATATACATGATATTTATTAACATATACTTTATTTTTTAATTGAATTACATATTAATAAATTATATCTAAAGTTATCATAAAATATATAAAAATATATTTGTCAAGTAATTTGTTAACATACTATAATTACCAAATTTATAGTAATAGGTTATTCCTAGAAAAAAATATCAGGGAAATAGGAAACCAGTGAATGATGCATATTTTGTATAACAAAAATTTAGACACTGTTTCAGTCCAAAATTTTAAAATAATAAATCTTTTGAGTATTTTTTTTTTATATATTACTCTTTAGACTCGTTCATACTCATGAAACTAAACTTGGAAATCCTAACATATATATTAACTAAGTGTTGTAATGTAATAAAAATTTGAAACATGTTGAAATTAATAAATTGAGTAATATAAGAGTAAAAGTAAAATAAATCATTAAAATAGTTTTGGGTTAAATATAATTATTTTTATTGAAGAAAAATATATAATATAGAAAAGGACTGTTTTTGTTCTTTGATTCTCACAATAACTTATTTTTTTTAGTTAAAAAAGAGAAATAAATAGAGAAACATAAATAGAAAATTTTGATTTATCTATAAGTTAAAATTAATCTGTAGAAGTTATTCATATAATATTTTATTTATTTAATTTGTGTATGAGTTAATTTCATTTATGGAAGTTTAATTCAATTTTTAAAACTTTATAAGAGGGTGTAGAAAATTAACAAGAAGATGGCACAAATGGAAATAAATTTTACACAACTAAGATTTTTGTTCATAATAGAACCTGTGACCAATGTAGGGAAAAAGGTTGCATTAATTGAACCCAGTTCCTGAACTTTCATTAATAAAAGCCACATGGCTATGGCAAAAAAAGGTAGGTTAAAATCATGCTCCACACTTCTATGTTTTTTGGGGTTAACTTTTGAAGGCAGGAAACAAAAATTAAAGTTATCACTGCTTTGACTATTACTAACTCACTTTTATCAAAGCCCATATGATGCCGTTTCAAAAAGACATTCTTAGTTCAAAAAGAAATTCATTTTGATGCATTACTCTTTTTACTTTATCATCTATACTTTATATTACAATTTATTATTTAATAAATTTAAATATATCGATAATATGTTGAACGCATCGATAACTATTTTATTTAATACTAGTAGAAAGATGATAAATTTTGAAATTCTCTTCACACATTTTTACTTTTATAGATTAAATTTTAAACTTTGTACATAATTAGTGTAAATGTTCTATTTTCTCATTTTTACTAGAGATAAATGTAACTAAAATGGAAATTGATATTGAGATTTTATATAAAATGTTAAAACTAAGTAAATGTAACTAAGTTAATAAGAATAATGACCCTAACTTCATGTTAGAAAATAATGAAAATATTTATTAATTATTACAAATTAATATATTTGTTTACCCTCTCTAGTTATTAGACAAAACAAAATATCACAAACATTAGTATATATATATATATATATATATATAAGTTAAAGAAAATACGAAGATAAATAAA
>Ga0209489_105152_pt1 | contig 23147 bp, 14 predicted proteins | sample SiratrowhiteBW_FD_187527 | JGI IMG/M metagenome (GOLD analysis project Ga0209489, IMG submission 187527) | Root nodule microbial communities of legume samples collected from California, USA - Siratro white BW (SPAdes) (version 2) | ecosystem: Host-associated > Plants > Roots > Nodule | place...
ATTTAACGTAATCAAAATCGATTATATTTATATAATATCTAAACTATTGTATAAGTATAATCAATTACTATATAATATCTAAATTATTATATATGTATAATCGATTACGTTTTGTGTTAACGTAATTGATTATATATATATTTATATATATTAATATATATATATATATATATATATATATATATTAATATATATATATATATATATATATATATATAATAATTAATTATAATAAATTAATTTTATAATTTTTATTATTATAATTTTATTTTTAATTTAAAAATAATTTTTTAATATTTTATTTTGATAATTATTTTAATTTCTTTGAAGAACTAAAAAAGTTTAAGGAGGATTTTTTTTGTTTTTTTGATATTCTTTCTCTTTTTCTCTCAATTTCTTAGTTTTTTTTTTTTTTTTTTTTTTTTTTACTTTTGGTCAGTATATACAGACGCATCCTTGATATTAAGAAATTATGAAACATAAATACTTAATAAGTTAAATATTTTGTCATTTGTAATTAATATTATTTTTTTATATAATAAGTGAAAAAAAAACTTCATATTTTTCAAAATAATAAATAAAAAACAGAAAATAAAAGTTAAAATAATAATTATTGAGTGATTTGTAATATCTGTTATATAATTGATTTAAGGAGAGTGATATTAAAAAAGTAGACAAAGAATAGAGACTAAAAGAAAAATATATATAAAATAAAAACAAGAGTTGACAATGACAATTTTGTAAATGAAATTGAAATACTACTTTTGTACATATGATTGAGTGGTTGTATTATAAAAAAAACATAACATGTGAAATATGAATATAAATATCAAAATATCTTATATTTATATTGATTAACAAATAACTTTAACATTTTTAAAGATGAAAAAATTTAAAAGTATGATTTTAATATCACGAACGCATTTATTTTTATAAACATACTCTTTTTACCGTGCAAGATGTTACTTTTAAACAGATTAAAGCCTATAAACTAATTACCAAAAGATTTTAAAATAAAGTTGATTCCGTTATAAAAAATAAAAATTTATAAAGAATACTTAAAATGCATTTTAATGAATTAGTATATTTCTTACAGTAAGAATAAATAAAATAAAACTGAAATTATTTTCTTATAAACAGTGTTCCTCGCTATTTAATTAAGCGCGGGGTGAACTTATTATATAAAATCCCTTTCCTGCACTAATCACAATCCCTTTCTCTGTTTACCCCTATTCGCGACCCGCAATTTACCCGAATCTAGGGTTTCCGGTAACTGTAGCAGTCTCCACCGCTGTCGCCACTGCAGGAATTGTTACCTCTCTCAGGTCCTTTTTCTTTCTATTCTCGTTGTATGTGTATTCATGGGATGAATGAAAATTTTCTTCGGTAATGGTTTGATTGAAAGACATAGAATGACAGAAGTGTGTTTCGAGTAATCGGGATGTAATCAAACTAGAATAGGATACTGAGCAAAAATGTTAGAACCGAGGTTTGGGCAGAGTGTGTTTGGAAAACCATTGATTTATTATTAGCAATGTTGAGAATTAAAGTAATCGAGAGCTTAGTGTTGTTTTGTGGTGGTTTGCTTCGGAAATCTTTGCCAACGAGCCTCAACTTCGAATGTTTGTTGTATTCTGATCAAAATTCAAAACATGTTCATAAGTCGTTATATCTAATTATTTGATGTGGGTACTGTGCTTCTTGTTTTCTAATTCTGTTTTGTGGACTTCCTCCCTCCCTTCAATGAAATTTCAGCTGTAAGGAGACACTGGGTATGTTTTCTGATTTTGTTAGATCTGTGAATGTTACATCCAAATTGGTGATGGGTAAAAATATGTTTCTTTGAAGGATTCTATTTAACATCTCAGGAAAAGTAAAAAGTGAAGTTGTTTATTGTATGTTGATCTATACTCTTTAACGTATTGATTAGTTATTATATTAATTCTTTAATGTTGATTGTTGGTAGTAGATAATTTGCTTGTTGTTTTCTAATGCTTTAAGAATTTTAGCTGTTGTTCCAATGCTGCTTTTGTTATGTACTCCCACCATTTAACAAAATTTGATCTGTAATGAGACACCGGGTAGGGCTACTGATGATGTTTTGTTTGATCTAAAATGTTACATGCAGATTTGTGATGGGAAAAAATGAGTTTCTCACACCAAAAGCAATTGCCAATCGAATCAAAGCAAAAGGATTGCAGAAGCTTCGGTGGTATTGCCAGATGTGCCAGAAGCAGTGCCGAGATGAGAATGGATTTAAATGCCATTGCATGAGTGAAGGGCACCAGCGTCAAATGCAGATTTTTGGACAAAACCCACACCGGATAGTTGAGGGCTATTCTGAAGAGTTTGAGAGCTCTTTTATGGAGCACATGAAGCGCAGCCACCGATTCAGCCGTGTGGCAGCCACTGTAGTTTATAACGAATACATAAATGACAGACACCATGTTCATATGAACTCCACTCAGTGGGCAACACTTACTGAATTTGTGAAGTACTTGGGTCGAACTGGCAAATGTAAGGTGGAGGAAACACCCAAGGGATGGTTCATTACATACATAGACAGAGATTCAGAAACCCTTTTCAAGGAGAGGATGAAGAATAAGAGAATCAAGGCAGATATGGCAGATGAAGAAAAGCAAGAGAAGGAGATCAGGAAACAGATTGAAATGGCTGAACAAATGATGCAGCAGCCTACTCCTGAGGCTGATCAGCCTTCACAATCTGAGCCTCCAAGGGAACTAAATATGGAAGATGGAATTAAGGTAGGGTTTTCTCTTGGGTCTTCATTGGCTAAACAACCTGTGACCAAGGAAAAGCATGAGACATCAAGGGTTGTGTTTGAGGAGGCTGATGAAGAGAAATATGGGGAAAAAAATCCTGTAAACAATTTGAAGAGGAAAGAAAGTGGTGGTGGAAAATCAACTTTGGATGAAATGATGAGGGAGGAGGAGAAGAAAAAGGAAAAAATCAACAGGAAGGATTACTGGTTGCATGAGGGAATTGTTGTTAAGGTTATGAGCAAAGTTTTGGCAGAGAAGGGCTACTACAAGCAAAAGGGTGTTGTGCGGATGGTGATTGACAAGTATGTTGGGGAAATAGAAATGCTTGAAAGTAAGCATGTGCTCAGAGTTGACCAGGCAGAGCTTGAAACTGTGATTCCACAAGTTGGGGGCCGTGTAAAAATTGTCAACGGTGCATATAGAGGATCCATTGCTAAGCTGTTGGGGGTGGATACAGATAATTTTTGTGCTAAGGTGCAGATCGAGAAAGGACCCTATGATGGCAGAATACTTAAAGCTATGGAATACGAGGACATTTGTAAAGTAGCCTAGTGAGTTTGGTCGAATTAATAACTCAGTGGTTTGCGTGACTAGTGGTCTTCGTCCTTATGTATCTTTCTCTTGTCTGTCATCTTTGTAGCAGAAACCATATTCATTATCGTATATTGGATAAAGTTCTTGGGAATTTATATTTTGACTATATGTAGGCACTAAATCTGCAGAAAAATATGGTTACTGAGAGCTATGAAATATCATGTTGTAGGTACAATTAGACTACAATTATATTTTGAAATTTGGTGCCGGATAAACTCGACTTCTTATTTTTACTCTTTGTTTGGATGCTTCATCGTCAACTACAATCAATCCCTCACTCTCTCTCTTTTAAATTAGATGTCTGGAGCCAATTACATGTATCGAATGACATCTTATTTTATCATAAATCATGAGTATGGATAAACTAGAGTTGCAGATGTTAAAACTCACAACTGTCATATAATAATGCTTAACTGTAATTCGATTGAACTCTCTTCTCCCTTGTATTTTATATATTACTGCTGCTGTATATTGGGTATGGATAATATTTTGAAAGGCCTACATTTTATATTAACAGACCTTACAATAATCCTAGCTCGAACAGTGCCTATGTTTTGGGACAAATTATTGTGTCAATTGGTACAAATTGTAACACCAAAGCCAACATACAAGCCGAAATCCTTTTCACCCTAGAACTTATAAAAGCTATCAATTGTTCCGTGATTATCATTCCACCCAAGTGTAAATGCTCAAAGGTCCTATTGCAATGGACTACAAAAATGACATAAATCATGCAGTGTGTCAGAGATTATGACATTCCTATCTGGTGCACACAAGTAGGCACCAAACCATGCAGCAGCCAACGTTCTCATATTGTCACATGATCAATTTCCTATGCAAAAGAACACCAAAAATGGATTACCACCGAATACCATGAATCATATCTATTGGCTATGAATATAATCAGCTTGAGTAGCCACACGAATATCTTCCTCAATGAAACAAGCCAGCTAACAATACTGATTCATTTGCTTTTCTTTCTTTTTGTTGAGCAGTAGGAGAGCAGGGACATTGGTGCAGGAGTAGTTCACAGTACCTACATGTGGGTTATGTGATTCCTCAAAGATGAACATGCTGATAGAAGATTTTACAAGAAAATTTTATTCAGAAACCTTTTAATCAGCACATTCATTTTTAAAGGGTCAATTTGGATATTTACTAAAAAATCTTTGGGCATCTGTTAATATTTTTTTAGTTATTAAGAAAACCAGAGAACTCTTCTGAACAAACACAATTCAAATCTAAATCTGCGGGGAAGATTTTGTCAACTAATTTGATAAAGTTGCAATATCACGCCATGTTTTTCGTTTATCAGTAAGTTAAACTTCTTCACTCGACACATGCTATTTTGCATCTTTATCAAATTAGTTGACAAAATATGAATTGACAAAATCATAAAATTCTTTCTTAATTATCTTTTTTATTAATCGTTTTCCTATCTTCACCAGCCTTAAGCTATTTTGTGTCTCTGTATCTGGTGACTCATTATCATCGTGGAAGTGTTTGTTCACATGTATTAATAGGTAAAAATTCATATTTTAGAAGGCATGTGTAAGAAAACATTTGTTTATACCGGTGCACTACCAATTTCAAATAAAGAAAAAAATTTGATGCCGAAGTTTTCTCCAAAAAAACTTGCCGTTGCACAAAAAATTTATATACAGATATGAAACGTGTATTTTAAATAAAGATGGAAAATTCGTAAGTTCCAAGAAAATAAACAAATATGATATCAATGAAGAGAGAGCGTTTTATTATGTACTTAAATTTAACGTACATAGCTTTCTAACAAAAGGAGGTTAAAAGAGCTAAATAAAATGATCAAAGTATAACTTTTAACAAAATTGAATTTAATTTATAATATACTTATTAAAATAAAAGATAAACATTTTCAACAGTACAAATTTTCATTTTATAGATTATGTTAATTTACTTGTTATCGTTACATGATGATTAAATTATATGTATATATATTTAATATAATTACATATTTGGTATTATATATTTTATCGTAAGGTTATAATAGTACTAATAATAAAAAAAATTAAAATGCTACAGTCTCAACTATGAAACAAAGTGATATTTTGGGACGTGGTGGACTTCAGGGCATAAAATCTGTCTGACATTATCTTGAGTTTCACAAAGATATTTAGATTGAATGGCCCCACCAATTTTTTTGTCTTTAAAATATCTTCTTTTTATCAGTGACTATGTCTGCATATATTCTTGATCCTCTAATGCACCCTGCATTATCTGTTCAGCTCAAATATTTGTGAAGCTTTTTATTGCTATTAGAAATGGAGAGTGAGTTAGTGAAACGCAGAATTCACATGATTGCAGCCCACTTTGCTCCCAACGATGATATTTCAACTACCCATGTTCTTCCAATGGTAACAATATACTCTGCTCTTTTGTTTATTTATGATATCACTATGCTGTAGCTTTGAATAAATTGTGAAACATTACTTATACAATATCTGGTTTTCTGTAGTTTATTATGTTGAAGGCTTTGTATCTTGAGGTTCAGGATTGGAAATATAATTGTTTAAATTGGTCTTTTCTTTATAATAGAACACTATATTTGTTTTGTAGCTTTTGGTTTACAACGTCTAATATGATAAACTGTATGTGCTATCCTTTTTTCCTTGAATATATGTTTACAATTCATTTTCATCAATTTTACTACCCCACCATCAGAACTGCAGTGGCAGTCTGAATTCTGTGCTCCGGAGATGCGATAATAAGGTGTATTTTGCACGCCAAGCATCTTCTTCTCTTGGTTATTTTATGAGGCAGACTTCAATTGAAGAGGTACTTAAAGTGTTCTTATTATTTTGAAATACTTGACAATGTTTTGTTTACTTCTCTTTTTGGTAAATGATTCATTTCTCACTGGCTTCTTTGAAACAAAAATTTTTCAGGGTGGCTCAACTTTTGCTCCTAAAACTCATCAGGGTGCTGGTGCTGGTGCTGCATCTGAATGCGCTTCTAATGCAAGAGCACCATGTTTTGCTAGACCTGCGATGGCAGAATCACTCTTAAAAAAATCAGTGGTCCAACCAATGTCTCCAGAGCAGGGCTGTGATTTTAGTACACTTGAACCGCCTACATTTGCTAGGGCAAACAGACAGATTAGAGGAGACCAGTTACATTCTGAAAAGAAAACTTGCTATTCTGAAATTGGTGGTTAGCACTTTGAACTCAGAAATTTATTTGATGTTATGATAGATGATTAGCTATAACAAAACAGAAGTAACACTTGCATACCTAACATATATTTGGATTATTTGTGTAAATTTTGTATGCTGTCTGTCAACTGCTAAAGAATCATTCTTAGTATACTTCTGCAGGAATTGAGTGGTCTCCTAGGATGGATGTTGCAGAATCAGAAAGCAAATATGTTATCACAGTGGAAGTTCCAGGTGTAAGTATCAGTGACATAAGAGTGGAGGTTGATGATCTAAAGTAAGAATCATATCTTATATTCCTTCCCATACTAATTGTTATACTCTTTGCAATTTATGGTATTAAGCATTTAGTTATGCCTAATCATTAATAACAAGGGAATGTTGAAGAAAAGGGTAAGGCTTAATGAAATATTGTTGGATACTACTTTCATCTAAAAGTCATTATTGTGTTTGGAGTGGTTCTTTCATTTGTGTCAAGGGGTGTTGTCTATTAATACAAAGTTTGTTTACTATATCTGCATTGTAATATAATGCATAAATCCTGGAAGTGAAGTACTAAATGGAAATTTTTGATGCTGGACATTCTTGGTTATAAATCTTTTGAAGTCAATATGTGAACTGTGACAGGTTGTGTGTCAAAGGTAGACGTTCTACTAGCTCTTGGACAATTGGAGGTTCACCAAATGCTTCATTTTCTTCATACCATCGGAGGGAAATATTATATGGACCATATGAGGTGGTGTGGCAGCTTCCTGCTGGTGTGAACAAGGACAGAATATCAGCTGAATTTTTGTAAGTTATATCTGTGTTATGCATATGTTTCTTAATGTTAACTCATGAATTAAAAACTCTTCTAATTTGGTCTATTGCATTATATTATTAGTAGTTTTGGTTGTTGGATCAGTAAATGATTATATTACTAACAAAGTTCAATATTAATATTCTCTCAATTTGGAAGTAGTAATAAAATATCAAGATAACTCCCACACACTAGATCTTCCTTTGGAGATTTTGGCTTCAAGCTTGTGCTAAGCCAACTGTACCTGCTTAGTGAAAAGTGATCTCTTTTACTAACACAAGATGGTGAGTTAAATTGTAACCTTGAAATTCAATTGAATAACTGAGAAATTTATTGAATAGCTAATGTTCTTGGCTAAAATGGCTGATTCACTATTGCTGAAACTAGATACTGTAATGATGGTAATTACTTTTATATTTTTTGGTAGTTAGATCATGCTTGTATTTTAAGTACAGAAAAACTGAATCTATGCCAATGTTAATGCTTTGCTTGGCTTCTACAACACTGTCATGGCATTATGATTCAAAAAATTTTCAAACTCAATGCAGAAGCTATACAATTTATAACATCTACTTAGAAAATACATAGGCTTCCATGTCATTTTTTATTTTGTACACAAGGGCTATGTGATGATGTGTGTGGATTTGCACCAGTTCAAAGATATTTGCTTTACCTTTTTGAAGCTGATGATTTGTTGTTTCTTTCTCCATTTTCAGGGATGGACTTCTACAAATCATAGTTCCTAAAATCTTAGTTTGAGTGAGAAATATTGATTTATAGAACATATATGTCTATGTATACCCCTGCATATAGATGGAGAAGCAAAGGGCATTCTGCATGAGTCATGTCATGCCCTATATAATGTAATATAATGAAGAGATAATGAATTTCATATACAATTTTATTGCTAGAAAATTTTATCTTTTAAGATTTAATCATATTAAGTATTTTTTTCTTTTTCATAATGATTAGCTGAAAATTTAAGATAAAACCAAATAAGAGAACAATGACAGTATGCAATAAGATCAACTTAAAACTCTCATGAATTTCAAGATCTAGTTATCAGAATGAATGTCAAAATAAATAAATATTAGATTTTGAAAATTTTTTATTCATAAAAATATCAGAATGAATGTCAAAATAAATAAATATACTTCTGTTAATCTAATTACTTTCTTTATTTTTTTTGTGAAAACTTCAAATTAGATTGTATTTTTCCTCAATAAATTTAATCCTATGACCTAATGTAAATATTTCAATTCCTTTACTATTAGCTAAGAGTAATGTCTTATTCGGTATTTAATTGGGCACAAGGCAATCAAGTTACATTTGAAAAAAAAGATATAAAACTAGTAAAAATAGTTAGACTATAGAAAATAAAAATATGGAGTATGAGTGTTTATTGATTGAAAATTAGTCTAGAATAAAATATCCAAGTCATAATCAAATCCCAATTTATTTAATTATCATTTTTCTAATTATTAGCAAACTTAAATTCACTATTACTTGAGAATTTATTTGGTTCTCCCAAAAGACATCGACAATCTTTTTATCAAATATGTTTTAATTTTGTATAATTCTTTTACTCTATTTTATATTTTACATAAATTTTCTTTTATAATTTAATACTATTTTATTAATCCTTATTCTTCAATTACCATATTGTCACTAATTTTGTGACTCATTAAATTATTAAGAAAAATATAATAATAAATATCACCATATTAGGAAATTGAATTTAAGTTTCAACCATTTTTACAAAATCAGCTTATAAATTAAGAATTGTCATCATTTACATATATGAATTGGTCTTATCTATAGTCAATATAAAATCTTCAACATACTCCTTTCACATCAAAACTTTCAATATTCAATTCATGTGTGAGACTAAATATTTGTGAGTAACGATTTTGATAAATTCATCAAACTTCGTTAGAATAGATTCTGATATTATATTAAAAAGTGAGTTTAAGTCTATCTCATTCTTATAAAACTGACTTATAAAGTAAATATTATCCTCACTTATATACTAAGAATTAATCTTGATATCAAATCCACAACAATATTTCACTAATAAAAATTAAAGCATAATAAGAATATCTTTAAATTTAAAACGTAGACTATGAATATTGGAATTACGAGGAAACAATTGACTATTATTCAATTAATTATTTACTTAATACAGTTATTTCAATCAAATTTTAATTATTTACTTAATACAGTTATTTCAATCAAATTTAATTATTTACTTAATACAGTTATTTCAATCAAATTTTATGTGATCCACCTTTCTTTTTATTTTTTCACTTCAAAAATTAAATTTATATTTTAGTGTGAAGTTTCATGATACACTTCCACATGTAATGTAATATTGACTGGTCTCTTTAAAGCAATCAAGGAAAATAATAAGCTTCGGTAATTGATAGTAACTTTAACAACTCATATTTTAATGTATGTGGTTTGTTATTTATGCATGGGTGATAATTATTGAATTCCTCCTTGATTGAAATACCATGTGTACACTATTGAATTCTTTCTTAATTGAAATACCATGTGTTGACTCAATAAGATATCTCAAATTCAAAATCAAAAAAATCTCAAAGGCTTTAATTTAAAAGTTCAAGCCTTCAATCTTTAAAATAATTCCTATTCATTTTCTCTAACACATCTATTTCTTTACTTTTCTATTTCTCTTTCACTCTATATAACTATTAGGATTAATTACTCATTTTATTTTTATGATGGAACAAACTCTAACTTTGAGTACACATATTTAAAAATAATCCATTTTTATCTTTATACATACTATTCTTTAGGTAAACTTGTTCATTTGGTTTCTTTAATAATTTTTACACTTTGATTCTTATACTTAAAATTCTCCTTTAATACTTATATATACTATTAGTTCCTATAATTTTAGACACAAAGAACCAAAATAAATTAGATTTTGTATGCATAAGAACTAAAAGAAACTTGATGGATATTAAATAGAGAATAAAAGGTAAATTTTATAGGGACTAAATAATTAATAAAACTTTTTTTAACATCATAAGTTAAGATGGTTTAAAGTAAAACAGATTAAAATTTTATGTATATGGACTCAAAGGAGACTAAAATGTGTTGGAATTAAGATTTTAAGTATAATAAAGACTAAAAGGTAAAATTTGTAAAACTATAAGAATTAAATAAATAAAATTTACTTTTAAAACGTTTCATTCATATGAAATCTCATCTTTTACAATGGTTAAACTTGGTATTTTAGGTTCTCAAATCCTCTATCTCTTTCTTTTTTTCACTTTTGAAAACCACACACGTTACATATCATTGTGTGTGGACTCTTCTTTTGACTAAAAATCATAACTCTCAAATATAAATGTAATTAGCCCATGGTTTTGTTTCTTGTAACTTGATCCTTGTGGACCTGCTTCATAAAATGACAAATCACTCTATTTGATTATTACAAACTATCTTACAAAGAAACCTCACACAAAATAATTTTCCTTCTTTCTCTTCTCTCACTCTATATATTCAATTCAATATCATTTTCTCATTTCAAATCTCATATACATCCTCTTTTTCTACCTTAACAATGGTTCAACCTCCATCATACACCCCATTTTCTTCCTCTAATGATAACAACACCTTTGAAGATGCTATCAATTCTTCCTCTCATCCAAAATCATCATCCTTAAAGAGGGCACGCGGTAGGCCTATAGGCTCCAAGAACAAACCAAAATTAACCCTAGTGATTAACCCAAAGAGTGAGCATGCCCAAAAACCTATTTTCATTCAAATCCCTAGAAATTCTGATATAATTGAGGCATTGGTCCGATTTGCCCGTGACTACCAAATTAGCATCACGGTGCAAAGTGCATCAGGATCCATTCTAAACGCCATTCTCCGTGACAGTCAATCTGGAACTTCTACTTTCGTTGTTCATGGACCCTTCACTTTAGTTTCCCTCACTGGCACTTACATAAATAACAACCCTTATGCTGCTTCATTATCATCTAGTCTTGACCTTGATTGTTCTTTTAACATTTCTTTTTGTTCAAATTTAGGTCAAAGTTTTATGGAAGTTGTTGGAGGAAAGGTTATTGCAGGTGATGATGTTGTTGCCACCGCTACTATTTTCAATGACTCTTAGAATCACTAAGGTGGAATCAATGATTCTCATGGAAAAAGAGATAATCATTGTCCTTATTCATGTAATCTAGATGACAATTAGAACATGTTTAAGATATAAGTATTGTCATAAGTACTGGTTTATTAGTTTTTTTTTTTTTTCAATTTTAAGCATGTAAATTTTATATGTATTTGAATGAAGTCTAAATGGTAGTAAATGTTATGACATGCTTGTTTATGGGTGATTGATACAACTTTTTTTGATTTGTTGATTTTAGAATTCCGTAAAGAAGACTTAAATTTGATATATGAAAACATGTCGGTAAATGAAAGAGAAATAAGTTGTCGATTCATAGCTTGATAGATATCGGTTATGGCTGAGATTATTTTATTTTTTAATTTAGAGTTGATACATATTATTTAGTAATGCAAATGGTTTTTATTTTTGTTATATTTATGAAAATTACATTTATTTTTTTCTCACTTATAAATGTTTAAATTTCAAAAGTAAAAACCTATATTGATATGGACCTTCTAATTGTATGGTTTTTTTGACTCCTTATACAATTTAATGTGGTCAATTTTTTTGTAATGATCAAATTCATGTGTAAAAGGAAAAGTATTTATTTTATTCAATGGTATGCAAAACTACTAATGAAAGTAAACTTAAAAGGTAGTTTAAATATGGAACTGTATTGACAAATTGGCAATCTTTCAAATATCATGATATAATTAGAGTATTCAACACATTAACACTATTTTCATTCATCTAATTACTTTATTTATTTATTATTAAAACTTCAAATAAGATTGTATTTCTAGTCAGTAGATTTAATCTTATAACCTAACGTAATTTTTTTAGTTCCTTTACTGTTTAGCTTAGAGTAATGTCGTATTCACTACTTTTATCATAAGGAAGATCAACTTAAAATTTGAAAAGAAAAATTATAGACGAAATATTCAACTATAACAAATAAAAATATTAGAGAGAAAAATGAGTGTTTAATGTGTGAAAATCAATATGCATAAAAAAAATAAGTCATAATTTAATCCTCCTACTCATTTAATTATAGTTTATCTAATATAATACCGTACAAAGTCGAATGTGCAATATGTTTTGTGAACAGACATTGACCCTATCTTTTATCAGATGTCTTTTTATGTCTACAATATTAATATATTTGTTTTATGGATTTTCTTATTCATTAAAAATAATGCATTTATTTAGTTATTTTAAAATTTGAAGAAACATGCTTAAGAAATTAAAAGAAGATGTGTTGTAAATATAAAAAGTCAAGAATATGATTGTGGTCAAAGATAAGTAGATAAAAATTAAATTAAATATAGTTAATTAAAATATTTTTTAATGTGAAAACCCAGGGAAAGTGTCAGATAAAAATTTTAGTGAGAAAAAAATAATAACATTCATTGCTGATAAAAATAAGTTAAATAAAGAATAATAATGATGAAGTAAAATCATTAATATCATTTGACTAATCTCAAAACTTAAATTCTAGGAAACTGCAATCCAACTTTTTTATATATATTACAAACTTCAATAAATAAATATAATTGGTCCATAATTTATTTATTGTAATTTATTGTAATTTGAACCTTGTGGACCAAATTCATTTTCATGTTTCTCTTACCAATTATCAAAGTATTATACTTGGTAATTACACATATATTCCAAAAATACATAAGATGTAATTATTGAAGATTTCATAGAGATGAAATCTTTTAATAATTTATAAGTGAGTGTAAATCTCATCTTACAAGCCAGTTTTATAAGGTTGAGTTAGGTTTAAAATTCATTTTTTGATATAGTATCAGAACCTATCAAAATAAAATTGTTAGATCTGTCAAACCATCCCCTATTGGACGGTTATCGGACCTTATCTTACAAAAATAATTTCCTTATTCCTAAAATACATTATCTCTGGATTTCTCCTTCTTCTTCTTCCTCACTCTATATATCCATTTAAATATCATCTTTAGGTCAAATATCATACAAATTTCTTCCATCATCTTTTATCCTTTAATAATATTAATATCAATTCAGAAAATAAAATAATTTTTTCAACAATCATTAGATATAAGAAATAAATTCAAATATTGTATAAACCCGTTCAAATGTTGAGTAAGAATTTTTGGATTAACTAAAAGTTTATATAAATATGAGTAATATTTATAATTTCAAATTGTATATAAAGATGACAATGAGTATCAATATCTATATATTGATCCACGTCTTTTTATTTATTTATTTTTAATTATTAGAGTACTGCTGGTTTATTACTTGTATTTAACATTGAAGAGGAGTATTTGTGTGTTTTTTATATTGAATTTTTGGCAGTATCACATTTTCTTGAATGTGACTTTTAATTTTCGAAAAATGAATATTTAGACAAGTATAAACATAAACATGAGTATACGCTCTATCAACAAAGTTGAGACATAAATTTAATATTCATAATAAATATAAATTTGAAGATAAAAAAAAACTTCCATTAAATCCATTGAGTTACCATCCCTAATAACCATAAATAATATATTAAGTTAATGTAAAATCACATACATCTTTCTCACCAATAATGATGGTTCAAAACATGACAATTAAATTCTCTGATCCTATAAATTTTTGTTTCTCTTTCATCATTTTTCTTTCATGACCCCACCTTTGAATTGTCTTTCCTCCCGTAATCCTAAACCACCACTATAAATAAGTCATGAATTTGACCAACAATTTTGTTTTACGTGAACTTTTTTGTGTCTGGACTCTTCAATCATTTCAATTATCTTAGAAAAACCTATTTGATTAGTACCAATTATCCTAAAAAAAGGTATTAAAACAAAACTAATTATCATGTTTAAAAAATATCCACTTTAGCCTTACACATACTATGCTCAATATTCTAATATATATATATATATATGAGGAATAATTTTAAGAATAACGAGTAAAAATAAAATTTGTATAACTATATAAGATTATATTTGTTTTGTGTTTTTAATCTGTGTAGTTTGTTTTGTCTATTTTATTCTCCTTTAATATTATATTTTTGGTCATATTATATTAATCAATGTTTATTTTAATTCTTAATATTACTTAAGAGACACAATTGTTCTTCAATAGACACATTCTTAATATCATTAAAAATATGTAAGAAATTAATATCATTAAAAAAATAAGAATAATACCAACACTTTTTCAATAATGATTAAAATCATAAAAGAAATATAATGAAACATATAGGGTGAATCCTTTCCTCCTTATTCTCATTTTCTAACCACTAATAATATTGGATAGAGCACACTTGGGTGATGATGAGGTCCACTTATGGCATTTCAAGTACAAATTTCATTATGTAATAGCTTCCATATACCAGAACACTCTTTCTCCTCCTTGGTTTCTATCCATTTCAACTGTCCTCTTTCATCCTCTTCTCTCTCTTTTCTCCCACTTGTATTCCTCTAACAATTTGCATTCAATCATTTTGTCACCATTTTGGCATATATCAATTCAACCATTTTATGTCACAGTTGCTGAAGTAATTCCAACCAAAAACCAAGACAAACTGAAGCACAAATGCAGCCTCTTTTTCAATGTCATTTACATTGAGTTGAAGCTCCACCAACCCTTTCTGCCACCTTTGTTTTCAGTTCCTACACTCTCATGGGAATACTAATTGTGCTGCTTATTTTGCTTTTCATTCATATACATGAGAGTGGTCATCACAAAGAGGCAAGAGGAACTGCAACGAGGGGTTGTGATTTGTCTCAGGGAAGTTGGATTGCTGATGAATCATACCCTCTTTATAGCAGCTCAGATTGTCCCTTCATTCTCAACGAATTTGATTGCATAAGAAATGGTCGTCCTGATAAAAACTATGTCAAGTACAGATGGCAGCCAAAAAACTGCAACTTACCAAGGTACACATCCTTTATTTGCTACTATTCTGTCAGCTTTTCACAACATGGTACCATTACTTTGATCCATTCCATGTCTATTACTGTTACTTTGAAACTCTTGAATATCCTTTTACAATCAGGCCTGAAGTTTATTTTGTTAATCAATAGTAATACTTACTTTAAATGCAATTTGTTATTGTGCAATTTTAATGAAGTGAAGCTCCAATTTTGTTCATAGTTTGATTAACAGTAAACCACAGTAAATACATGGTCTCTCAAATTAGAATTTCAGGTCAATCTAGGAAGATATGGTCCAAAGACCTAGTGAAGTAATGATGTTTTCTGTAAAATCAGGAAATAAAAGACACTGAGATTATCAACGTTCCAAAAGATTAATGGCAGTTCTGGATTTTTTCTCTGTTATTGAAGTTGAATGTGACATCTGATGTAGATTTCACATTTCCTTGGGGACCACTTGTTACTGCTATTAAAAGAAACCACATGCAAGGGGAAAGCTATTCTCTTGCTTTCTAAGCCACTTAAAGGGCTAACCACCAATCCTATCATGAACCATTCATTACCAGAAGATGCTCAGTTTCTTTTGCTAAATTAAAGTTATCATGCTATTGAATTCAGTAAGATAGCACAAGTGAGATGTTGCAAAATTTTTAATATGTTTTGAATTTCTAAATTTTTATGTGGTTGTGATGTTACTTTCACCTGTTTTGTTTTAAATGGAAAGCAAGATGCAAGATTGGTTCACATAAAATACTAATTCAATTATCATTATGGTTATGTTATTAAATTTAAATGGACCCACCTTGGACTTGATTAAACTTTGGTGCATGGTGTACAGATTCAATGGTGCAGATTTCTTGAGAAGACTTAGAGGGAAGAGTATTTTGTTTGTGGGGGACTCCTTGAGTTTGAATCAATGGCAATCACTCACTTGTATGCTTCACACGGCTGTGCCACGTGCCAACTACACCTCTGTCAGGACTGGGGATCTATCCACCTTCACTTTCCCGGTTAGACCACTCTCATTAATTAACTTCTTCTTCCTTTCTTCTTCTTCTTCTTCTCAACAATTCATAAACCTTGTCATGATTGAAACCGACGTTGTTATGTTGATTAGTAGTATGAAATGTCATATATACCATGAAAGAGAAAGGCCTAAGTAATGACCAATGGTATTATTAATTATTTGTATTGCATGTCTTTAGTGTGTGATTTTGGTCATTGATTCATGTTCAATGCCACGTAAATATAATATATCATTACTCTCCTGTGACATATTATGATGTTTCTTGGACACTTACATTTACCCCAACAGCTTTCTCTATACAATAAAAATTGTGTTGCTTTTTAGGGTTTGGATTCTACTGTAATATCAACTTAAAAAGCTATAATTCAAAGATACCATAAATTAAAAGTACCTCTTGAAGTTGTACTTGTAATAATGATAATATATATACATAAAAGATAATCACAATTTTAGCAATTGCCTTGACAAAAACAGAAGAAATAACTTGCTAAAAATATACAGACACAGTTAGAATGCTTTGTTGGTGTATATATGTTAAATAATTGAACAAGCTCATTGAAAACAATGTATCACAGTATCGTATTAAAAAGAAGCCATTAATTCTACAATCCAACGGCTGCAGTTTAGCTTCATCAGTCACAGAAAAGTTTAAGTAAAATTCAAAAAAAGAAATCTAACTTTTAATAAATTTTAAATAATAAAAATATTCTTCTATATATAGAGAGATATTCTCAACATTGTTTTTAAGATAATTACGTTCTCAAGTAATCACTAATTAAGCTAAAACAGTCTCACCAGATGATCCACCGGTTAAAGGAAGGTAGTAACCAGACTTAAACCAGTTGCATAAAGCTAGAACACTAGTTAAAACCAGGTCAGTCACAAGATTATATTAATTTCTGGCCAGTTCTTCGATTTATTCGTATTTGTAAGAGGATTATTTTGTCTTGAGATAAATGTATTGATAAAGTAATATTTGGTCGTATATTCTGCATAAAATCTTGAAATCTTTAAAAGTTAAATTTCAGTGGATTACTTCCAAACCTTTGACATTTCTCTGTCAAATACCCCATCACTCATTGTTTGAACGTGACATATATAATATATGCAGAGCTATGATGTGAAGGTGAAGCTTTTCCGTAACGCATTTTTGGTGGATATTGCAAGTGAAAGCATTGGTAGAGTCCTGAAATTGGATTCAATTGAAGGTGGCAGAAAGTGGAAAGGAAATGATATACTAATATTCGACTCTTGGCATTGGTGGCTTCACATTGGAAGAAAACAACCGTACGTAAAATTCCTATAATAATCACATGCATGCTTAACATCATGTTTGGTACAATTCACTCTTCTCTTTCTGCAGATGGGATTTCATTCGAGAAGGAAATCATACGTACAAGGACATGAATCGCTTGGTTGCATACGAGAAAGGCTTGAAAACATGGGCCAAATGGGTTGAAGACAACGTTAACCCTAACAAAACAAGGGTTTTCTTTCAAGGAGTCTCTCCAGATCATCTCAAGTGTGTATCTCCCACTTCCACTAAATGCTCCTATCAAAATTACCAAAATCATTTCAAAGTAAATTGATGCATGTGTTCACAAAACATCTTTACATGCTTTTCATTATTAATTAAAATTTACTAAAGATTATAACTATAAGAGATTTGTTATAGAAATGTGATTCTCACTAAATTTCTCTTTCCAACTTAAGTTTGTTTTTGCTCTATATTGAAGTCAGGCATTTTGTATCAGACACGTGAAGCATCAAATTTAAAGAATATTTTTTAAATATTCTACGATCCTAACACGGTTATAACATAATTTAAAAAAAAATTAATATAATAATTTTCTATGAACTCATAAACTTATCATAAAAGTAAGAAGCAAATTTTATGTATAATTAAAAATATTTAGATTATATATATTTTTTCTTTTACTTTTTAGATTTTTAGACACCTGAAATAGATATTTTTTGTTATATTTGATTAATGAGTTCGTACATGATTTTTGAATATATAAATCTTAATTATTAATTTATATAATTTATAGTGATATAATATATAAATATGTGTTTTTTTTTCTATATTTTAAAAATTACATGTATCAAGGTGTTCGTATTTGTGTGAGTATGTATTTGTGTCGGTGTTACATACTTGGTACATCACATCTATTCATTATAAGAAAGAAATTGAGCTTCACTTTGTCTGAATTAATGCAGTGGAGGAAAATGGGGTGAGTCAAAGGCAAGATTCTGTGAGGGGCAAATGGTGCCAGTGTCTGGAGTAAAATATAGAGGAGGTTCCCACCCAGCTGAGATAGTGTTGCAGAAGGTGTTAGGAGGCATGTCAAAGCATGTAAATTTGCTGAATATTACTACATTGTCACTGATGAGGAAAGATGGTCACCCATCTGTATATGGATTTGGTGGAAAAAGGAGCATGGATTGCAGCCATTGGTGTCTCCCTGGTGTTCCTGATACTTGGAATTTGCTTTTATATGCAGCTTTCATTCAAAATTAAGGTGTATATAGTCCTTTATAATGCCATCACATTTACTTGTAAGCAGCTCTCATTCAATTAAATTCATATATTCGTTGTTCTTGTTGTTATAAAAGATAAAATTGCCGAAAATGTACAATTCTTATTTAATTTCTGCAAGAAAGACATTACCGGAATAAGTAAATTTGGGATTAATTATAAGATTGGATTAGTTCTCTTAAGATTTTGTAATAAAAAAGTGGTGTTTGATAAGTATGTTTTCAACTTTCTTTTTCTCTTTATCACATAAAAGTTATGATAAAAAAAAACAAAAAACAAAAATCATCTTTACCAAATTAGTGAAAAAAATATGGAACACATCTTCACTAAATAAAAAAATGATATGAGACAAAATTATATAAATTAAACACAATTTTCTATGTGTTGAAATAAAAAGTTGAAATCATATTTGTAAAGTATAATTTCTTTAATATGAAGTCGTGATTCTCTAATATAACTTACCCAATTTTAATTAATTATAAAATTACCCATTTGAATAATATTTTTTAAAATATTGTACCAGAAGAATAAATTTTTCCAAAAATATTTTAAATATAATCATATATTTCTTAAAGCTGTAAAACACTATAACAAATTCCTTTATTATTACGATAGTCATGCTCATAATTGTCATAAAATTATTATTTTTGTATTAACTCGAGTAACTAATAACTTAAACAAATGTGTGATACTTCATCACGTAAATAAAAAACAGTGTGGAGAATATGATCTCAAGTACCTTATGAAAGGGCGCTGAAAATAAAATGGGCCACGAAAGTTCTAAAGTAGTTTATTGGGCCTTACCTTATAAGTAGGTCCAGAACACGTTGTAAATGATATTTTCATATCTCGGTGTTAAATGAATTAAACTTTACAATTACTAGTAATTATTACATCAGTGTCGCATTGCTTATATGTTATTTTATATTTTTAATATAAATTAATATATATTATAATAAGATATAAAATAAAGTGTAATTATTTTCCGTGGACGTAACAGTTTATCTCTACGACTTTTTTTATTATTATTGCTTGGCACCCCATTTTTTCTTTTCTTTTTTATTTTATTTTTTTTATATCTATGGTTACACTTGTTTGTGGTTTTTTGTGTCTTGATATTGGGGTTTGTGAATGGAAATAGTGACAGGCAATTAATGGGAAGAAGAGTACATAACAAAGAAATGGTCAAAAGAAATAACATCACAGTCCAAAATGGAATGCTTATGCAGCTGGCATCTCATCTCTGTCCCCACACGCTATTCTTACTTTTATTTCCTTTTTTCTTTTTATTTATTTTATAATATCCTCAAATATAAATAACCTATAAAAAAAATTAAAATAACCATTCAAAACAAAATAAAATAATTAACTATAATCATTTTTGTACCGCGTCGAATCATTATTTTCCTCTGCAAAATGCTGTTGAGACTGATAATTACGTCTTGAAGAATCACACGTAGGACACTCGCAAAAAAACACTGTTCTTCATCCGTATTTTTGTACCTTTATCTTTGGACAAGTCCACGATAACGATTTTTCAAACTCAGACTTCACAAAAACAAATTCCAAAAACTACAGCTAGATAAATGTGTGTGTGTGTGTGTTTTTTTTTTTATAAAGTATTTTATTTAGATTATAGATAAAATTGGTGGATAAAATTTTTTCATAAAACTATTTCATTTGTATTTGATAAAGTTGTTTTTTTTATATCACAAATAATACTTAAAAAATGATTTATATAAATTTCGATATTATAAAGAAGTTAAAAAAATTTAAAAATACAAAAATTGTAATTACTTATTATTGAGATTTGAATAATTAATTATTTTTTATTTAGCTTTTTTTTTTCTTTTAAAATTTACCTAATACCATATTCAACGCGCTCCTTACTCGTAAACTAGTTGCTAACTGTTGGATCAAGAAAACTGATCAAAACAAGATTAATTAAGAGCTTGTTAACCGTTTTATATTTTTTAAAACTGTCTTCTAGTAATTTGTTACGCTGTTTTCCATATAATTGAGAATGATTAAAATAATGCCACTTGTGTTAAAAAATAATTAAGAATGCGTTTTAATAAATTTGTATTGATTGAATATTTATGTGTTATCTTAAAAGATGACAGTTTAATATGAATACGATTTCTTATTGTTTTCAAAAGAAAACAACTTTGGGCGTTGGAGATATATATATATATATTATAATTACTTCAACAGTAATTGAAATTAATTATTTTCAATTCTCAACCTTCTATTTTATCTTACATCAATAAGTGGACATTAATTTATTTATTTATATATATATATAAAGAGTTACTCTTCTTGTAATGTAATTTTCTATTTTTTATTAATATATTAAAAACAAAGATTAAAAAACAAAAAAATAAGCAAAATAATTAATAATTTGACACATGTTATCATATTAGTTGTCTTCGATAAAATTCAATAATTAAAAATTAAGTGATTAAAGAAATATAATTATAATATATTATTTGAACCAAATTAGAGTAGACTTGAAAAGAGTAAAGGTTCAATATGGTTATAAGGACATTTTTTACATTCTTTATGTGACTTTGAAGTCTTCAAGAAAATATATTACGTAAACTCAAACTTTTTATCACTTTTTTCATGAGATTATTTAATTTGGGAATAATGCATTTGAAAAGAAAAAAAATCTTTTATAATGGGAAGAGAAATAAAATTAAAAATAGAAAAAAATAATTTTATTCTTTTCGATATTTGAGAGTTTTTTTTTTTTTTTTTTTTTTTTTTTAATTTTTTTTGTTTTTTTTTTATGTTTTCAATATTTTAGTTTATGGAGTTGCGGGAAAGTGATGTAATTTTGAGAATTGATTTGTGGGTGTAATATGATGGAGATTTAGGCCTAAGTTTTGGAGTCATTTGAGTTTTTTGTTGGTAGTAATTATAAAGAAAAAGTAATAAAATTGGTTTTGTAACTGTATATTGGGATGTGATATATTATTTGAATATGACATTATTGACTAGATAAGTTGATGTAGAGAAAGTTTATAATTTTATATTTCATTTGGTGGATATTGGTTTCATCCACTTTGGCTAACCTAGAATATTTATATAAAATAAAATTATTGTTTGTGTACCTAACATAAGTTTCTTTAGGTTTTTACTTGTTGTTTCCTTAATCTTCACTAACATGAAAAAAATGATACAAAGTAAAATTATGAATTTTATTGTTTTTGCATTAGAAAAGGACATAAAGATAAAATGATAAATTGTTCAATAATTCATTTGCATACATTTAATTCATCATCTTAATCTAGTGCATCTTCTTACATGGAAACGTCATGGTCACACATCACAACCTTTTCCTTTTCATTTTCTTTATGACTTTGTTTATTTATAATGCTACATGTTATTTGTGTGTTAATTATGTTGAACAGACATGTTTTACCTTGCTATTGAACTATTCATCAATTATCATATTTAAATATAATTGTTGTAATTGCCTTTTTATATTTAAATATTTGATACTTTCATTCAATTGAAAATAATTATATAATTGAGACAAACCTTTAGAATATATTAATTTAATAACGTATCTTGTTTATTATAAGAATTCTTCAAATTTCAATATTTTCAAACTTATTTCGCTTTCGAATTGACAATATAAGTTTGGTTTAATTAAGTTCAAATATTTCATAAATTTAAGAATTTTTAATTCAGTTTTTATTAGCAATTTTCATTCTTTTTAGTTTCCAATATTTTGTTATTTGATTTTCATCGTAATAAGATGATATGATTACTATTTTTGTTTTCCCATTTAATTCACCAATCAACTTATTCATCTTATCTCAAATTTCTTTCAACTTGTTAGTCAATTTACTTTTGAAAAAAAGATAAACAAGAATTTGAAGATGAAATAAGCGAGTTTATACAAAAGTTGGAGATGTGAAAATGAAAATAAATCTCTAAGTCATTTCATTAACTAACAAAAAACTAAATAGTAAGTATTTGAAAAAAAATATTTTAAACACTTGATATAATATTTTCTTAATATAAATATTGTTTTTATAAAAATCTATAAAAACTGTCACTTTGTTTAATTTACAAAATATTAGTTTAATTTTAATTAAATATAATTCCATATCTAGTGTTTTTTTTATAAAAAAAAAAAAAAAAAAAAAAA
>Ga0209489_105155_pt1 | contig 23140 bp, 10 predicted proteins | sample SiratrowhiteBW_FD_187527 | JGI IMG/M metagenome (GOLD analysis project Ga0209489, IMG submission 187527) | Root nodule microbial communities of legume samples collected from California, USA - Siratro white BW (SPAdes) (version 2) | ecosystem: Host-associated > Plants > Roots > Nodule | place...
ATATATATATATATATATATATATATATATATATATATATATATATATATATATATAAACTAGGGACATGAAGAGCCTAACAACCAAATCCATAGGTTATTTGTATGAGGGCAATGTTAGGTTTGTAATCTAATGGAAAAGTTTGCATTATTATTTTTATAGTACATATTTCAACATCTTCAATGAAAGTTGGTGGACCATACCATCCTCATTTTTTGTTGGTTTTAATAAAGCAGCTTTATTTATTATTACTTGTTTGTTTATAATGGGAATAAGAAGATAGTTTGGGTGCTTAAAAAATAATAATCTGTTAATTGTAAGTGAATTATGAACTCTACACATTTGGCAATACTTTTATGTACAAATTATAATAATTCGCATGAAACTTTCTATAGAAAGACACATCTTTATTTAATTACAGAAATGATATTTAATTATAGAACAATGACTAGTTTTTGATTATGTAGAAGGATATTTAGTAATCTTAAAGCAACAATCACAGATAATGCAGTGATTGGTGCTTCAACAGTAGTACATGTTCAAACACTGCACTCATTCTAAATGAAAAGCTAAAAAGGACATTAAACCATGTTGTTATTAGAAGAACTGGTAATCTTGTTATGATGCTACAACAAATCTGACACCATTGGAGTGTCAAGGACATAAATATTGCATTGAAATTCTGTTAAGTAGATATAGTATAACACCAACTTTTGGACTGACAAGGATCCAAACAATATTATATATATAATATATATTATCCAGATGCATCAAATCAATTACACATCCTAAACACTGTCCCAGCTCTTCCTGATAACAGATTTCTGAAAAGAATGCAAAAGATTGGTACTACAGGGAACAATTGACATTCTATTTTCATCCTGATGATAAAGATCAGGCTGCCTACACTTAGGTAACAGTAAATCTGTATGCCATGTAAGCTAGATGACATTTATTAATCCTAAATTTCCCTAATCTAACAATTAATGTGCAACATGCAACTTTGCCTCACCTCAAGATTTCTCCTCATCTGATTGAGAGCATGGAGGCTCAGAATTAACAAAGAAGTCATCAACTGAAACAAAAACAAAGGTATCTTTGTTTAAATCAAAACAAGAACTAAAAAACAATATCAGAAATTTCTAGATAGACTCCTGCATTTGACTGTCAACCAAACCCTATCTTCTATGGTATAAGTTAACTTATTTCATGAAATTTAGATTTCATTCTAATGTCCACTTTGTAGTTTTTATATTTTCCTTTGTATATGTCCATATATTTCCTATTTATACTTTGGTCTCTAGTTTTGTAAAGTGTAAAAGAAGAAAATTATGTTAGGGTCCCTGAATCTACCTACCATTACAGAACTAAAGAGATCTTTCTCAAATTTAGTTTTTTAAGTATTGGAATTTAGAACCTAATTCCGATATCTAAACTACAGGTATAATAGATTAGTTTAACCTTTTTTTATGTATTTCACAACAAAACCCCATTTTCACACTGATGCAAACCCTGAGATTACTCTTGCGCATCATTGGCAGACTGTTGGTCTAGAACTTAGATCCTATGTCAACAAAATATTGTATATATCTATATATATATATATATATATATATATATATATATATATATATATATATATATATATATATATATGATATATAATATATCATTGAACATTACCTATATCCTGTTGATCAGGTGATTCGAGCAAAATATCTGAATCGGATGGCAAAAATGGTGAACCAGGATAGTTTCCCAGAGCTCCTAGATCTGCAAAGAGCTCAAGACAGTAAAATCAATAAGACACCAACAATGGTTGAACATATAATTGAAAATCTTGAGTATAATCCTTGACTGGATTCATTGATTTCTAAAATGATTCTCAGTTATTTACATGGAACCAATAGCGCTTGAGACATCAAAACCTACATCAGATAACTTATGATACGACACAAAATATAATAACAGTTCTTCATAAATAAAGAAAAAACCAACAAAGTCCAATTTTACTATAAACTAAATATTGATGGTAAACCTGATTGTTTTTGGTTATTACTGAATCCAACAGATTCATCTTTTTCTTCTTAAATATTCATATTACTTGGGTTGGGTTGACGAATAAAATAACAGATCACAAACTCAACTTTTTCTTCTCAAATATTCAGATTACTTTGAGCAGATGAATGACAAAACAGATCACAAGGTCAACATATGCTGTCCATCTCAAACAACTTCACTTTTAAGTGGATATATGAAAGCAAATAGAAGAGTTACACAAGAAATTACCTCCCAAGTTTGGTAAATCTGCCGTTAGATCTGATAGACTAAAATTCCATTGAATTTGATCCAGCGATCTGGAAATTCCATTGCCACCATCCGGCGCAAGCTGTAATCCTACTGAACTTGCCACATCAGATGTAAATGCTGTATCAAGAGCTGATGCATCTGCACCCATTCCTGATATTTCTGATGCAGTGAAGGGGAAATGGCCGCTTGATGCAACTGATGTTGGACTTACTGGCATTTCTGAGACGGATGACATTGTACCATTTGGTGGAATAGCAGGAGCCATATCAGGAGCGTTGTGGTCCATCACCATACTTCAACAAGGACAAAGGCAAAGCACATTATCATTTTAACTAACAGTTAGAAATACATTATCAGTCATAAAACTGAACAGTTAATGATGAAATCAATTACCACTTAACCACAAAACACAAATTTACACATTTCAGATAAAACTTAACTACAAAAGATAATAAATGAAGACCATATACAAGCAAACAAAATTGTAATAGTGTCCCCTATAGGAGTCACATAAAGGAATTATGTGTAGTAGGACAAGTTCTTACTCATTCCCAGAGTTCATTCTAATGGGGTGAAAGTTGCCAGGGGCAGGGACTCCATTAACTACATGACAACTTGATATGCCACAACCCATGGAATCAAGATGAGGTTGACCTGTTGCTTGCATGGGAGGCTGCTGTAGCACTGGGTATCCCATAGGTAGGTTGTTGACTGCACTGCAAACAAATGGCGTTAAAGAATAATGCAGAGAAATGAAAAAAGGTAAAGCAAAGTGACTTGTGCATTTATGATCTAATCCATCTTTTTAGGCTGGATTGTAAACAGAAAGAAACACAAGGATTATGCAAAAAGACTAATACCTGCAGGCCAACAAAACATATATATGCCCCAATAGTATAGCAAAAAAACCCCAGTGCTCATAAAAATAACACAACCAAGAATATATAAAAGGTTTCCTCAACTTAGATCTTAGGGTGATACAAAGCCAGAAATGAATAGACTAACAAGAAAATACAAAAGTTCACAATTTTGTACTTTAGAATTAAGAAGATAAAAGTTTCCAAGCAATCTCGTAATAGCACTAATAATTGACCATTTTTCAAGAATCCAAACTTCTTAACTAACCAAAGTTTTGGTTAAATCTAAACATTAACATCTGCCAGGAAATCAGGCAGCACCATAGTTAATACTCAGGAAAATGTTTTAATTATTGATTAGTTCTCTTCAATTAATAGTAAAATTAAATTTTTACAACAATGACACGGTAAAGCCTCTATGCTTTTAAGAAACTTCGGAGAATCATGAGAATCTTACTACTTTAGACCTTTTCAACAAGATGATCTGTTCCTGGGATGAAGTTTAGAGTGCAGTAAGAATGAAATTGTATAACATAAGTGACACATAGGTGTCATCATTCAACTCAACTCAGTTTACTTTTAGACATGAAAATTTTTTGTGTTTAACACACACTGGCACACTTGTACACACGGACGAGAGGGCAAGAATGTACCAGGCATTGGATGGATTCCGTTCTGTATTGGGGCCAATGGAACCTTCGCCGGCATGGGGCACTTCATCAGATGATACTGATGCTCAAGCAAATGATTGAATAAAAGAATTTGCTTTTTCAATTTTAGCCTGATATAGTAGGCCCTGAAGAAATCAGCGTTCTCTTCCTCCAACTTCTGCCATACTGAATCAAAAAGGACCAATTACAAAGCAATGGGACATGAAAGTAGTTCCATATTTTTTTCAATAAGCAAGATGTGTCAACTTTAAAATTATGTTAATTTCCATGTAATCTAACACATGAATCAGATAACAAATCAGACTAAATAAAACTTGGAAAATCATTACAATTTACAAATCAATATCATTTCAAACGTTTACTACAAACAGCATATACAATAGTTAAACAATGGTTATATTATTACAATTTACAATGCAATACATAAATGGCATGACGGAGACCTTAAGATGCCTACCAAGGGTAGTGAATCCAGGATCTATCTTTGCCCGTGTCAGTAGTGTTTTAACCACTTCATCTTTATTCATATATAACTGTAGGCATCTTTCTATTAAATTCTGGACCTGTTTAAATATTTAATCGAAAAGGAAAAAATAAACAGATTAGTTCAGTTAAACTTCCGCAAATGATCCTCATAAAAATTCAATCCATGAGATATAGGAAGCAAGTGGAAAAGTGGGAAATAACAGAAAAATAATCAAATGTTCAGCAAAGAACATGTATCCTTACAAACTCAATATCCTGCCGTGAAACTTTTTTACTGTCATTACTTGTAGCAGATGCTGAGCCTGTGTCTGTAACAGGAGCATCAGTTGTATGGTTGTTTGGTTGTTCACTCTTGGGCTCATGAGAAGCTTGAGTTGATGACTGTAATTCTTCTGAGCTCTGCAAATCCATAAAAGATTAGCTTAGTGTAAGTACAACAAATGTAAGCAGCTATAGGAGTTATGAAGGAAATCTAGAGGATTAGACACATTGATGTAAAATGCCAGAAAACATTCTGTAACACTGCATACAGAAAGCCTGCAGCTCATTAATATTCAGAACATTAAATATGCATAAATTAGTTTGCTTATAGAAGCATTCAACAAACTAGACACCTGGAAATGGCAAGGACATTTTTTTTTGGGAAATAGTAAATTTTGCCACTCATTATCCTCCATCATGTTCAATTTTGAGAAAAGCATTATATCATTGCCTTTAAGTAATAGACCTTCATTCCATAATTATCCAGTGAATTTCCTATTGTAGAACAATTAGATTCAAACCACCATGCAAAAACTCCATTTCTTCAATTCTAAAAACACAAACCATTATCTCGCAGCATTACTGTGTAATGCATTACAATAACCAAGTATTCTTTTTCCCTTGTCATATCAAACACCCTTGTTGGTGCACAAGTGCACATCATATCAAGGTTTTCCAACAAAACAACCAAATTATCAATGTCATATAAACACAAAGTCATTCTATCTCCATTCAAACCAAGTGAAAGACCAAAACTACAAAAAGATTATACAGGAGGAATTAAGAAAAAGTTACAGATAAACTCTATTAGCAATGAGTGACATACATAATAAATGTGCTCTAGTAATAAAAGAACTACCACTGATAAGAAATTGAGCTAAAATTATTTGTTAAAGCTTGTAAATTAGAAACTTTTCAATTCTTCAACTATGATAGATGGGTGAGCAAAAATATATCAAACCACAGTGATGTTTTCATCAATGATGTTTCAGATTCAGCTAATACGGGTAAATATAAGCTTATATAGATTGAATTAAGCAGTTTCATAATGGTAAGTTTGTCTTTTTCTCATCACAGCATCCATCAAATGGTTGGCTGTAAATAGATTTTGAAAGGAATAATATCATGAATATATATTCTCAATGTTGACAGCCAATAACAAACTATGCACCAACTACCAAGATAAAAAGCATATAACAAGGGAACCTGCAAGTTCTTCATTTCAGCAGAAAGAAGGCTGACTGCATGTCTTTCAGGGATTTAAGTAATCACTAACAGTCTTCCAATTCAAGATTGTTTGCATTTATGTCAATGACACCCCCAAGTTGAAGCAGTCTTCATATGAAACAAGAGGAATAATAATGAGAGAATGGTAAACCATACCACTTATATAAGCATATGGTTATTTGAGTCAAAAACCATCTATAAAAATATCAAATAGCAAAATAGCTTTCATATATAAAAAATAGAATGGCCTACATCAGAGAGAACCTCATATAGCAAAGAAAATGTAGTTGCACTTGCCTGTCCTGATAAAAATCTTTAAAAAGAAAATAAGGTCCATTAATTTGCAATTAAAAAAAATTCCCAGAAAGGAAGGATTACAATTGCATTTATTACTACACTAAAGTAGACATAAGCAAAATAGTGCACCCTGTTCGAGATGCCGCAAAAAACCACAATTTCCTTAATTTTTATCTTTTCAGTCAACTTAGTAATTTCACCATTCCTTGTGATAGAATAAATCAGATGAGCAGCCATGGCGGTTAAGAAGAATTGTAAATTTCTTAAGCCAGAAAAATAAAATTAAAGTCGGTTCGAATTCTCCAAGGATTAAGCAATAATTAATCTTCAATTTTAGAAACCATCAGAAAAAATGGCAGTTGTGAACCAATGTCTTCCATCAATGAATTCTAAGTATCTGCAATTAATTCAAATGGTAGAACAAACAAAAAAAAAACGGTTTTTTTTTTCAAATCTTGAAAAAAGGAATTGATGAACAAATCTGGAACAAACCAGATCTCAATTGTCAATGACATGTTGAGAACTGAAGTTGAAGAAACAGAGGAATTCATCAAGCAAGTTAACACCTTCAAAGGAATAAACTTTCCAAGCCACCAAACAACAAAGCACCCCCAATGCCCCAGAAAACAAACACCCCATGAAGCAAAAAAAGGAAATGAAGATCTACCAACTATATTACCTCACAGCCAGTTCCTGAATCTCCAACTAGAAAAAGAAAAAAAACAGAGCTATATCGACGGATTCAAAAACCCCACCAGCTATTTCAAGCTTAATTAGCTTGAAAACTATGCATCAACTCATGGAAAGCGAAAAAGAATGGAAATTTGGGAAAAATAGGGAAGGCTGGTAAGTGGGGGCTGAGGTTGAAAGAATGAAGAAGAAGTGAAGAGTGAATAATAATAATAATAATAATAGCATTTGAGGTTTAAGAAGATATTTTGAAAAGGTTGGAAAATGATATTTACATTAGGGACACAAGTCCGAATGACAATGAGGGTGCTGGAAGAAAATTACAGTGTGAGAGAGAGTTGTTCTGTGCAAAAGGTGAAGAGAGAGTGAAAGAGATAGCTTGTGGAAAATTGTGGAAAATTTTGGAATGGGAAAATCAAATTTTGAAAATTATATTCTACTAACAATTTGAGATGGTGACTTCTTTTGACTCATGTGCTTTGGACTTTTTATTATTAATTTTCCCAGTAAGTAAATAAATAAATAATTAATGATGAGTGAAATAAAATTTATATTTATACAAGACAAAATATAAAAGTGTTTGAATTTTCATGCGACTCAAGCCGCTGATTTATCGGCTTGAAACAACGTAATCGACAACGAAAGAAAGACCAAACTAACAGCTTCAAACGTAATAGTTTTAAGGATATTTATAAAAATAATAATAATAATAAATATTATATTAATATGAATTTATGAGTTTTTTTTATATTTTCTTATTTTTATTCAATCTAATATTTAGAATCTTAGATTTTCAACAATCTCTCTATTAAGTAACTATCTTTACATTAGTAGATCTATAAATAATAATCTCTCTCGAATGTAGTATATACAAACTTTATTATATTTAATTTTATTTGAAAAATCTCATGAACTATTTTTATAAAATAAATTATCTATTTATGTTTTAAATATAAATAATTTTAAATTTACTTCATAAATATCATGTCACATTTATTGGAGATGTCCAAAGTCGACAAGAATTGTCAAGCACAAGAAATGGTTTTCAGATTACTGCCAAAGTTATCTTTTTTTGGTTCAAATCTCTCCAAATCTTCAATCTAATCCAAAGGCAAACCACCCATCACAAAAGAACAATTCAAACCCAAAAATACAAATAAGCTGAAAAAAAAAAAGAAAATCATTACCACATCTAAGCTGAAATTGATAGAAAAAATAATGAAAGAAATATAATGCTAGACACATAAATTTGTTTTGGTTTCTTTAATTATAAGATTTGGAATCAATTTATTAGTTTAAGAATTTTTTATGAAAGAAAAATGAATAAGGTGAATTAACTATCATAACACTAAAAAAATATACAAAATGTCTAAAGTCTTTGTGTCAACCTTCTTCTTATTTGATAAAAAAAAACTAATTATGATAGAAAAAAAATATCGAATAGGAGGTAAAAAAAATAATTGAAAGTGATAGAAATCAAGCAAGCTCAATAACATATATTATTAAATTTTGAAACTATTTAATAGTTGATTTCAAAAACTAAGCATGCTTTATCTTTAAGCATATTCCTACTAGAAAAATCGCCGGTACCAAATTTGAGACTCGATTTGTATAAATTGAGTATCGTAGTTTAAAACATTGCACTAGTATAAAACCTCACTTTAACATAAGTTTTATAAGATAAGCTTCCACAAAAAGTCATATCTAGTAAAAACAATATCAGCAATGAAAAATCATAGCTCAGACAATTTATTTAAATACTTAAATATCAAATACATTTTTTCAGGTACTCAAAGTATATTTTCAATTTGTCGCTCATCATTCACACTTTTTTGGACATAGTGTGAAAGAAAGTGAGGGATAGTAAAAGAAAAATTAGAAAATAAATTAAAACTATTTGAATTGGGTGAAAGAAATTGAAAAAAAAAATGAAAAATTAGTATAAATTTTTTTTTAAAGCAATTGTAATAGAAAGTATAAAATTTAGTTAATTTTCTACTGTCGATGAATACATGAATAATAATAATAATATATTAATATGATAAGTACTTATAGACATTGTATCAAAAAGATGATAGATTTAAGATTTAAAGTTTAAGGTTTAAGAGTATAGTAGTTGTAAAAATTATTTACAGTAAACTTACATTGATATTTGACTCTTTTAAATATCATGATAATATGAGACATACTTATGAATAACATTATAATTTATAACTTACTTAATATTACTATTTTGAAATGTGTTTGTCTTTTGTTATCTGTTTATTTTTCTAATCGTGTTTAGATTTACAGTAAATGTATATTGTTAGAAAATGATTGAAATATGATTGGTTAGATACGAGATAAATTATTTTAGAATAGATTATAAAAAATATTATGTATATTAAGTTGATCTAATTTTAATTAACTTCTTTCATATGGAATTAGTTTCATGTTGTGGCTGTAATGAATACATAAATAAAGGATGATACAAGTTATAATAAAAATAAAATTCTATTTTAGAGTCCTTTAATTATTTTTGTGGCAAATTTCTCAAACTAGTGTAATTTTTTTTTTAAATTTCCAAAATGGTGTATTTTTTATTTTATTTCCGGATATGGGTAAATTGTGCAGAGATTGCACGATGTCATTGTCAATAAATCGTTTTATTATTACACGATTCAATTGAAGATATATGAAATGGTGAGAAGATAACACAATTTAGTTAAAGGAATGAAATTGTGGAATAAATGTACATTTTAATTAAGTAATTAATTGATTAATTGAAATGGTTACGCTACTGAAGAGTTTAGGATAATAAATTCTTCCACCTTTTCTCTCCTATTTTTTGTTCCTATTTTTTGTTGTTGTATTAGGTTGTGTATATAAAATTAAATTATAATTAATGCATATTGATAAAACCCTTTTGGAAATTTTGATGAAAATGTAGTCATTAAAATTAATTAATTTTCATTTAAATAATTAAAATAAATGTGAAATTAATTTGAATGGAAGAATATGAAGAAAAGTTACTTGTTTTAATTTGAATGGTTTATATGTAGAAAAAATTTAAATTAGTTGAATTAATTAGTTTTTAAAATTTATTTATATTTTTTTTTCTTCTTAAAAGTACTTACTTGAACTCTTTTTTTCTTTTATAAAAATTCTGAAACTTATTTATATTTTTATAAAATATTGCAGTAATGGTTATTTTTATAAAAGAAAAAAAATCAGACTGGAAGTAGTTTTAAGAAGAAAAAAATTTAAATAAGTTTGGGAATGTTTATAAAAGAAAAGAAAAAAGCAGAAGTAGTTTGAGAATTTTTATAAAATTACAACAATGGTTATTTTTATAAAAGAAAAAAAAAGAGCATAAGTAGTTTTAAAAAAGAAAAAAATATAAATAAGTTTTAGAATTTTTATAAAAGAAAAAAAAGAGTCTAAGTAAGTACTTTTAAGAAAGAAAAAAATGTAAATAAATTTAAAAAACTAATCAATTTAAATAATTTAAATTTCTCTATATATAAACCATTCAAATTAAAACGGGTAACTTTTCTTCATATTCTTCCATTCAAATTAATTTCACATTTATTTTAATTACTTAAATGACAATTAATTAATTTCAATGACTATATTTTCATTTTCATCAAAATTTCCAAAAGGGTTTTATCAATATGAATTAATTCTAATTTAATTTTATATGCACAACCCAATACAACAACTAAAAATAAAAGAGGAAAAGGTGGGAGAATTAATTACCCTAAACTCTTCCAGTAGCCTAACTATTTCAATTGATCAATTAATTACTTAATTAAAATCGTATATTTATTTCACAATTTCATTCCTTTAACTCAATTGTGTTATCTTCTCACGATTTCATATATTTTAAGTTAAATCGTACAACAATAGAACGATTTATTCACAATAAGAATCGTGCAATATCTATGCAATTTACCCATATCAGGAAATAAAATAAAAAATACACCATTTTGAGAATTTTAAAAAAAAATTACACTAGTTTAGAAAATTTACCTATTTTTGTTTAGTACAATCCTTCTATTACATTAAACCTATATATTATATTTATTATAGTATACATCATTTACGCGCAGTATTATATAAGTTATGTATAATTAATTAGGTAAGTCACCAAAACAATTTCTTTTTATTTATTGAATTACATAATGAATTATATATACAAAATGATTCTTAAAATATAGTTGAAGATGATTTAAACCTTATGTTCAGATTTTTAATACCTACCTCATAAAACTAAGAGAGAAATGGATGGTGATATTTTGACACCAATATTCATCTTTAATACCATTTAACACTAATATATATTATTATTATATTTATATATAATATTTTATTAATAAAATAGAGTGTCAAATATGAGTATAAGTAAATAGTGATTTTAAAATAACAAAAAATACTTACGCATTATTAACAAGAAATAATATCTTTTTTAACATGCAGCAGAAGAGGGTTAGATCAATGGGATTCACATTTTTTTCCTTTCAAATGTGTAATAAGTTTATACAAATTCACCTCATCCTCACAAAACCCTTCAGAATCTTAACTGTAAGAAAATTATGGACACGTTTTTACGGACCAATGCAGCACAAGTTTTCCCACAAAAAGAAACAACAACATTATTTGTGTTCTGCCATGCAGAGATGGTGAAAGAGAAAACAGACACTGAGCATGCAAAATGATTGAACCAATTAGAGTGATGGGTTGGTCTGCAGAAAGCAGGAAGAGTGTGAGTATTTGAAGGGGGAAAGAATGAAAGAAGGGCAAAAGCCATATGAAGAACATTGGCAAGGGTGAAACATTGATTGCTTGGTCTGACCTAATTACAGGATCTACATGGAAAATGACAAAACCCCTTATTGCACTCCCAAGTTGTTCATTGTTTGCTTTATATCTTCTTCATTCATCTCTCTTTTCTTTATATTTTCTTCCATTCTCAAATTAGTGCCCCCACTCCTTACGCGTGGTCCAACCCTCAACCATAATTCATTTCATCGATCTTATTCCAAAGTTCTGCTTACTTTATAATATACTACTCATTTTGTATTGTCAATTACTATTAGTAAAAAAGCGTCCACAATAGATGAACCACTACAAATGTTCAAGATGTTAATCAGATATTTTTTACTATTAATTAAAACATAGAAATATAGGTATGCATGAAATATATATGTAGTTTTAAGCTTTTTGAAAATTAGCTTAATTGATGTCTTGTTTTAATGGTGGTTCACACTCTCTCCCCTTTTGCTTAATTTTGTTTGAAAAATTAAACACTAATTAAAATAATAGGAAAGTTTAAAACTTTTTAAGTAATTATTAGCTTTAGATATGTTTTTTCCTAAAAATATAATTGTTTTTTTTTGAAAGAAACTAGTTTAGTTCTTGATTTTTTAGAAATTATTGTTTGATTTTAATTTCTGTAAAATAATCCTTTCTATATATTGTAAGGCAGTTTACTCTTTGTCTTGTTATATTTTTTTAAAAAAAGGGGCTAATTGAAAATTAACAAAATGCTGTTGAAATTAAAATAAAGGAGACACAGAGAAACTGAAAGAAAATTATATAAGAATTAAAAAGTTGCAAAGGTCAAAAGTCAAATAGCATTTTTAAGAAATAAAAAAAATACATGAATATATTTAATGAAAAAGTTAAATAATTTATTAGTTACGTTTAAAATGACAATTTTTTAAACTTGGAAGAAATGGTGATAAATATATTGTTTTTAATTATAGTGATATTTCACAGGTGGCACACTCCTACTTTACAACCTTATATGGTACTGATGTAGTCAAAATAAATGATGTGTAAAAAACATTCTAGCATGGCACTGAGAGTCATTTTTAGGGTTTACATGTTTGGGGTTTTATCTAAAACGCTGCTCAACATATTCCATTAAGGATTGAGAAATAGTGAGTTTGAATCTCGCCACTGTTGTCGCCGCCGCAGTAGTATCCATTGCTGTCACCGCCGTCGATTCTCGACCACCGTCGTTCACCGTCGTCGATGGTCTCCCACCATCACTCGCCACCACAATCACTCTCACACAAAATATCCCTTATGCATATGGGTACACTGGAGTCCTATCACGTTTCAAATCTTAAATTTAGATTCTTAAAATCTAATTATGTCTTTTCATAACAAAATACCCTAAACGTCTTTCGAAAAGAAAAATCCTATTTATTCTTATTCTTATCCACGTGTATAATTAAACCACATCAGCCGTTAACATCTGATTGTATATCACCTGTCAAAGCAAAGTTTTTCTTTCAATAATATTGAGAAGGCACTAAAACAACGGCAAACTTTTCTATTTACTTTAAACTGTAGATAGAGGTGTTAAGGTTGGCCAGGCTTATTTAAGTTCAGCAATTATAGGTTAATAAATGCTTAGGATAGTTAGGTTACATGAATTAAATTATAGGTTAAATTTTGTTAACTCAATTAATATACTTCGTACTAGGTCATGTGATAGGTGAATGATTTATGAGTTCAAATTTATATGTAAATAATGACATCAATCTATTTTTATATTATTAATCTGACAATTTCGTGTATTTTTATCATTTTCTTTTCATATTAATATTATGTACTTTGATATTTAATATTTTTAGCAAGGTTAACTTATATGGGGTAATCAGTTTTCAGTTCATGTTAAACTTTTCTCTTAAATGGGCATTGTTATTTGTAACAAACATTTAATATTTTTTATTGATAATTAGACAACACGTTTATAGTGGATAAAATTTACTTAATTTTAACAAATTATTAGAACGAATATATTATTATAAAAATAAAAATTTCATTTTCACGGAATCACATGAAAAAGGTAAGTCAATTTTTTACTATATTGTCATTAATGCTTTTGACCAATTAGGTTAAATCTATTTTAATATCTCTGAAAAGGTGTTATGTCATGTTCCCGAAATATATACACTAATACAGTGCAAGAAAAAGATTAGCTATTCCCAAGCTACTAAATCATGATTTGTTTTTTTGGTTGAAAGTGACACATGTTTAATAGATTATTGATGGTACAATACACTTTAAGCATAACATTAAAAGTGTAATAAAGAGTAATGATTTCTCTAGTTGAACTGCATAAGTAATAATAACATTACAATTTCAAGAAGAAAAAAAAAAGAAATATTTTTTAGAAAATATTGACAACTGTCTAAAAGATATTAATTAAAAAGAAAAAAATGCAAGCAATATTATTCATACATTTTACAGTAAACTTTTTATGCGTAAATATTCTTTAAAGTAACAGTATAACTTTCTGTTACATCATCATGAAATCACATAACAATAAGCATATTAAATTTATTAATTTTTAATAATAGTTAGCTTAGAAAGTCTTATATGAGTCACATATTTTGACTCTTATTTTTCAATAATTTTAAAATTAACAGTTTTGTTTGTTACTGAGATCACTGCGGCTGGAGAATAAAAGCCTGGCTCGTGAGCCGTTCTTGGGCAGAGGTGATTTGCTTGCACTAATCATTATTATTATTATTAATATTAATTAATATTGACTTAATAATTTAATTGAAGAAGGAAGAAGCAATAGTTATTAATATAAAATAATAAAAGCGAAAAAGCAGAGCAATGAGAAAGAGACACGTAAGAGTTAAGGAGGTTTTGTTCGGATGCAGGGGCAATGCATGAAAGGGAGGGTTATTCCATTGTGGTTGAGAATGTGACACGTGGCGGGTATTTAGCGGAGGATCGTGGTGAACGCGTGACCGTTAATAGTTAGGTTTATGTGGTGAAAAATATAATAATAATTTATTAAAAAAATAGGAACGACTTTCAAAATTCCCGCTAAGATTGTAATCTTGGTGCCTCTCGTCTACTAGTGCCCATCTCTCTCAATACAAATCATTATTTTATTATATCTTAATTAATTAACTACTATTTTTTTAATATTTTTATAATTATATAATAATACCATAAATAATAACTTTTCCTACAACTATTTTTTCTTAATAATTTGAACCGATTTAATAAATAATAATTATTATTATATAGAAGCAGAGCAATAAGTTAGTGTTACCCACTGCCCAACACAAACAAACGAAGAAGCGCAAACGTTCGTGTTCTCGCCACGTTCTATCAGACCCACACCCAATCATCAAAACTCGCTTTTTATGCTTTTAATTTTTATTTAAAATTAATACTTATAATAATAAGAAAATATTTTTTATATTTAGTCACACAGATCTTTCCTAATTCCACTTATTAGACACATTAAAATAATTATCTCAATGAAAAAAAATTAAGGAAAAAGAATGTTTGAACCTTAAATCCGTATCAGAATTCATCGTCATTTTTAAAGTATTATAAATTATACAATTTATATGTTTAAAAGATATATCAGAAGGTATATATAAATATAAATCATTTACAAATGAGAGATTTGATAAAATCTTTCTTATAAATAAATAAGTGATTTGAAAAGGAAATTGCTAAAAGGACATTTTGAAACTATTTGTAAAATAAGAAAATCATATAAAAGTTCAAATATTTTTTGTTTATTTAAGAATAAGTTATTGTTGGTGAAATTTTGAATAATGAATATTGATGAATGGGTTTTGTTGGACCTGGTTGAAACGATGATAGGTACAAGTCGAGATTATTGAGGTGTAAGATGCAAGAGCATTATTTGTCGGTGCTCGTTCAGCCATGATTGTGAATAGCATATTCGTTTATTATTTTTTTTTTCTATAATAATATTATTTAGTATTTAAATGTAAAAATATGTTGTGAATTAGAAGACTCAGATTTGTCGATGAAATTGCTGCACTAAAAACACCCTGTATTAATTGAAGAGACAGTGTCATTTTAGGATTTTAAATCCATAAATAAAAATTGACCTGAAAAATAAATAACTAATGTAACTAGTCATATAGTGAAAATTTAGGTGTCTTAATGATGTAGGTTGAAATTTTATGAAGTTATCAATTTTAGACTTTGCTGATGGTGACCTGAAAGATAATAAAGTAAAAAATAAAACTACAAGAGTAAATAATACACACAAAATTCAATAGATTTCAAAATATGATCCAATTATAAACTATTATATGTATGTTTGTGATAAATATAATGATTTTTATAATATAGTGTGGTAAAATCCAAAAAAATAGTGACTTTTAATAGGTTTTGAATGAAATTTTTTTGTTCACACTAAATTCAAATTAAGAAAATTTAATTGTATATACTTTAAAAATAGTATAAAAAATGAACATATTAATTTGAGAACTATGATTTTTTTTATTTATCACTGAATTTTAAAAAATAATTATAAGACAGAAAAAATATCAATGTCAAGATAAATTAAGTTGAAATTAAAACATCACTAACTGGTTTTATATATTTTTTAAAAAATAAATAGCAGGTTTTTTTTTACATAAACATTTTTTTTCTGATTAAAAAACTTTAAATGTTCAAATAAAAGGAATTTTTTAAATGTATTACTGGTTTACTTATTTTTATTTTATTATAAAATTATTTAACAATTACAAAAATATGTAAATTTTAGTTTAATTGGATTTCATATTTGTTGGTGTTTGAATATCACTTAAATAATCATTGAGGCAATATTAAAGCAATGTTATTTAATCTTAACATACAACATTATCACTTAAATATTCATTTGATCGTTTAGATAAATAAATTATTTGTCCTATAAGATATTAGCATTTATGCTTTAACAAAAAAAAAAAGTCCTAGAAAATATATCTCTTTTCTAAAAGGTATGACACTCATGTATTTTATTAATTAAATAATGAAATGTATCACATATAACTAGAAAGAAAAAATAAATATTATTTTGCAATAATATATATATATATATATATATATATATATATATATATATATATATATATATATATTATACATTGCTTTTATTATATTAAACAAAAATGTAAAAAGGAGATGCAATATTCTATCACGTAACTCAAACACATAACTCAAAGTATTTGAGTTCAAGATAAGTCCAATAACATTATATTATGATTCATATATTACATTATCATGAATACAACAAAGATATCAATAAAACTGTTGCTCTACAAAGATTAGATTCTAGGCAACTATAAATATAAGACGAAGACAAACACAAAAAAACACTTAATTACTATAATTTATTTTTATATTTATTTTTAACTTTATTCTATTTATAAGCATAAGTGACAAATAAAAATATTTCAAACTCTTAATATTAGTATAAGATACATAGAAAAAGTATATTTAAAAATAACTAATTTATTGAAATCTTTAAATAACTTATGTATTTAATTTGTAATTAACTTAATTTTGATTAATAGAACCCATGAAGGAATTCTCAAATAAAAATGAATGTAACTCAAATTAAATTGAAACCATATATACTCTTATTTTAGACCATTTATGTTAAAGAGTATGGTCTTCTTATAAACAACCATCTTTGAGTTTGCTCGTACTTTCATTTAATAAGAGAGGCAATAAAACAAATAAGATAAATAAAATTAGTGTGTTTATTAAATAAAAACAATAATATTTCACTGAGCATCTGATGTGAGTATCACAGTTCTTAAATGTTGTTTTAAGTTTTTCATAAAGGTTAGGAAATTTCACCAAACGTCATATAATTTTTTCATGTGTGGACTGGAGGGATTGGTCGGGTTGTATCTTCAATTCCATACTCTATTTTAAAAAAAGTTATATCGAAAAAAAAAAGTATATTATTACAAATATTTTTTTTTGGTGTTGATATTATAAAGTTTCATCTTAATAATTTATCCATTAAAAGTCAATATTAAAGACGCACATGAATTATTAGAATAAAACTATACTTTTAGAACAATAATAAAATTATATATGATATTGCACTTAAACGTTTCTTTCTTAACATTACAAGAAAAATATGACAAACTATGTCAATAAATTAAAAAATAACAATTAGGATTTTTGTTGCGCTGTGAATATTTTTAAATTAAAAAAAAAATCATCACTGCCAAACATTAAGGACGTTGCATATATTAATAAGATAAACTATATACTTTAAAACACCATACTATTATTTTAGAAATTTAGATGCAATTGCAAAGAAATAATTAAAACAATAAAGGGTGTAAAGGAACCAAAATCTACATTTTATCAACTCGAAATCGTGAACATATATGTTGCTTAAAGACATTAATGCTTGATTAAATTCTGTTCACTAGTTTCCCCTAATATCACCATCACACATGTTTAAAAGCAGACATTTCATTCACAAAACCATGGCTTCAGCCAAAAACCACGTCGGTCACCAACCAATTTTTAGCCACTTAAAATGAAAGCAGTTTAAACAATTCTAGAATAATTGTTTTTGGTAATTTTGGAGAAAATGGGCATGTAAATAGTTCAATTATCTTAAATTTCACGTAAACTCAAGTAGAAAAAATGGACCCAGAAAACAAAATCGTTGGAATTTAGCTGCTAATGGATAAGCACAAGGTTTGCTAGCTCAGCTTCCAAAACCTCATTAAGCACTTAGAGATAACTTTGTTTTTGTTAGTCTTTGTTCAAATGAACATAAAAGTAAAATTGTTCACGACATGATCCTATGACATCTTTCATACACTTCTGATTGAACCAAGTTCCGTGACACAACAATCAAAATCTACTTCACCTCATCACTAGAATATTCTAGGGTTTTGTAAGGTGGAAGGTGATGATATTAGTTAGGGTTGAAGGTTATTAGTGAAAACTTACATGCAAAATGAAACCCAAATGACTAACTCATACAAATTATGATATGATTAAAGTTTAAGTAAACCTAAAAGTATTGTGAGGAATAAATTGTTTGAACACAAAACATGGTCCTCAAGAAAAGAGAGCATAAGAAAAGGCCAAAGTGTGAGAGCAGAATGAGTTAGTCTTATTCAGGAAAATTTATTGTGATTTTATGGAACATAGGTCATAGAGGGAGAAGAGATTTGAGACATAAAATTAAAGTTGTGTTTTGGTGCACATGGGTGAGAGCATGGGGTGAGTGGTGGGAATAGGAGGAGCTATATGTTTTAATTTTTGGAAGACCAAGGAGGAACCTAACTTTAGTTTAAACTTATTAGGGAAATTATTGGAAGGACCACAATGCATCAATTTCTATCACTTTTCTTCATTGTGTCTTCATCCTTTGTGTTGAGAGACCTTTTGTAACCACTTGGATCCCAAAGGACAACACACTTTGGCTCTTTTGCTTCCTCTATTGGGCCCTTCTTCAACTACATCTCTTCATGTACTCTCCAAGTCCAAGCAATTCATGGTAAATTTCTCTTGCCTTCAATTTTAGGTTTACTTGTAATTTCTTGGTTTTACCTTTTTTACACAATTTTAATCCCTTGTATATGTAACTTTATTCAAATTTTAGTTATATAAACATGTTAAACTTAGTTAGTAACATGTTTCTATAGTTTTTATCATTTACAATACTATAAAAAGTTATGAGCATTATGAGTTTCTTTCCCATCTCTTAGTATGATCATGTCCAAAATATGGATTAATGCTACTTATAATTAAAAATTAAAGGGTAATTAAAAATGAAGAAAAAATTGAGAACTAAAGTTACAAATTTTGTAAATATAGAAATAAAATTATAGTTAGACCGAATTTTGAATGTGTACTCCAAGGCTTAAAATAAAAAAGCAAAGTAGGGAAGTCATCATAATGCATTAATATTTGAATCGTGGGTTTTAATGTGAGTTGATAAACATGAGGACACTCACGTTTCATTGGTATAGTGAAATTGAATTCAAATTTTTAGACAAATTCAAACTAGTGGATAGAGATAGAGAAAATACGATTAAAAAATTCAGTAAAATTATGAGTCAAATTTGAAGAAGTATATTTCTTCTAAAATTAAAGGATAATTTGTATCAATAACATCGTCACCAGGTTATTATTTAAGGTTTTATTATACTTTTTAACGTTCATCTTTAACTTTGTGTTTATTTTGGGTGACGAAAAGTTAAGAAGTAGAGAAAATAGATTAAAGTTCAAAAAACGAGACATACATTCTAGAAAACGATTTTTTTTTTTTCCTTCAAACTTTCTCATATAATCTACATACGCGAAAAAAGTTTAAGTATATCATATATAATAAATTAATTTAATAGATTATAATTAAATAAAGTATAAAAATTATTTATTCTTTATTTTGAAATACTAAATAATTTAAAAATATACATAATAATTAAATTTGTAATGAATAATATTATTAAAATAATTATTTAAGTAAAATAAATTTAATATTTTTGTAATATATGTTTTATATTAAATAAATTGAATAAAAATAAGATAATTATAAAAATAAAATATTAATAATATTAATATTAAAAATAATGGTTATAATAATAAAATTATAATAAAAGTAATAATAATAAAATTAAAATAAATTTATAAAATAACAATTATAATTTATTTTTAATTTTAACTTTATTTTTTGAATTATACTTAATTTTATTTCATATATTAAAAAGATTATTTTATCAATTATACTCATTACATTTCTCACATATTTTTATAAAATTTTTCTTTTTATCTTTCATAATTTTTTTCTTAATTTAAACACATATACTTTTCACCCACTTTTATGTGAAATCCATTCTTTTCTATTTTCTCAATTCTATCCTCCAAACACACCAAAGACAATTTGTTACAGTGATAATTATTATTTGAATTTAAGAAAACAAAAAGACAGTATAATAATGTTTAAGAATGTAAAATTAAAATAAATGGTTAGATAAATGAGTAGTGATTCATTAATAATAATAAAAACAGAAACTTCAATGATATTTAGACAATAGCAAGGACTAAATTATATATTTTTACATGATAGAGAGTGAAAACAATGACTTCTGAAAGCATGTCAATGTTTGAGATATGGAATTTTGGCATGTTTGGATCTTAATCTGAACCCATTAGGCATTTTGGGCATCACTTTCTAATTGAACTATACAATTTCTAATACCCACAGGCACCACTGTCACAGCCACATGCAACACAATCAATTAACTAACCAAAGAAGAAACTTTTGTATGAATATTCATGTTCATGCCAAAAAGAGTTGTACCATCATAATAAATTGTGTGTCATGTAGCTGTTTTGTTAATTTAATATTACTTAAAAGTGTTAATTCTATAATATTGAGGAGTCTCTATGATTCATGGTATTGAGGCAAAAAGGGTGAGTTATATTATTGTGTTGTAGATACGATGAGTTAAATTATCCCATTCCTTTGTAAAGAGGTGTACTTTGGAATATATCCTAATGTCCACTTTGGTATATAGTTGGCAATATTAGTAGTGTAGTAGTGTGTGTTGAACTCATGGTATATAGAAAGGGACATGTACTTTGGTGTGGCTATTATAGTTAATTAACACATTATCATAGCTAATCTTTCTTATTGCATGGTCAAGTTAGGTACCAAGAAAAAGTGAGCATGGAGTTTAACTTTTAGGTTTTTTAAGTAATCTTTTGGCGTAAGTGATTAGGGACTTTTGATGGTAAAGCTACCTTTAACTAATTTTATTTTGTACTGTACTTAATGAGCTGACTCAATATTAATTAATTGATTCATTCTCGCTTTTTTCAGTCAAACAAATATGTTGATGTTAAACAAAATGGTTTCTATGTTGAGTCCATAGTTCAATTGTAATACACATCCATTTCTTATTTCTTATATTCTAAATTGTATAATTCGAAATAAAAAATATATAAAATTTATTTAATTTTTGTATTAAGGATATAATAGTCATTTTTCTTAATATATGGAGGTGAAAAAAAAGTATGGAGGTGAAAAAAGAATGCGTCTGAAATACTACTTGAGCCCAAGTGCCCATTCCTCACTAAGCGATTTGAAGAGTGGCCAAAACTTTTCATTCTAACTGCTTCAACTAATTATAGCTGGAATTCAAAATAACCAATTAATTAAACTTCTTTAATTATATTTTAAAGACTAACACTTCTTACAACATAGTTTCTAAATCAGTTTATGTGATAAACAAACTTACCTCTAATTATGTTTCTATTGGTAAAATTACTTTCAAAAGCATCTAAATACTATACTTATCACATCATTTTGTGTCCTATTACACATTTGCCATTAGAAGACATCGTGACCAACTTTAATAATTGATCCTAAATAAAGTTAGAAACATTAAAGGATTTTTCATATTTGTCAATTACTTTTAACAATTATTCATTTTAATTTATGGTTATTTCTAATATAAATTCAATCCCTTCAACATATAAGTATCAAGATTTTTCTCATTCGCGTGCATCTTTTTATTACGATGCATACTTAGTTTATTTAAATTTAAATAATCAACTTTTAAAGAATTTATTGTTTAAAGAGAAAATAAGATATATTTCTTATTTTTTTTATTTTTAAAACAAAAATATCAAGCAAACACTTAAAAAAACTAATAATTTTATTTATTTTATTAAAAGATATTCTCCTAAAAAAAGTTAAAGTAAATAATCTCCTAATAATTTTTTGTTTAAAAGTTGGCAAAAGTTTATATTAAACTAATTTAGACGACCTTTTATATATATATATATATATATATATATATATATATATATATATATATATATATTTTTTTTCTCTTTATTTGTTTATGGTAACGAGTGGGGTTGTTAGTGAGAATGATTTGAAAAAGGAGGGCATATCAAGAAGAACTTTTTCCATTTTATTTTATCAAGCAGTTAATGCATCTAGGAGAATTTAGTTAATTTTTTTTATAATTAAACTAAAATACTAAATGAATGAGATTTAGACTCACATAAGGGAATGACATCGTTTTTAACTCAAAACCTTTAAGACATTGGATTTGTAGATTTTGCTTTTATGTGTTGCTCAAGTTTCTTATTTTTACTCAATTTGAAACTTATACTCACATTTAAATACCTAACATAATATTCATACAAAATTCAGAAAATACACGTCTCAAAATATATACATTTATAATAATATAAATACGTATATATATATATATATATATAATAATAATAATAATAATAATAATAATATTTATTTGATATTATAAAATATTGTCTTCCCAAAATATATAAAGTTTAAGAAAATTTTTGTGATAGAATAATTATGTAACATTATTCACTCTTATATTACGTGTTGAGTATGATCATAACAACACATTAAAAAATTTATAACAATTATATATATATATATATATATATATATATATATATATATATATATATATATTATGGTATTTTTTTTCTCTTTATTTGTTTATGGTAACGAGTGGGGTTGTTAGTGAGAATGATTTGAAAAAG
>Ga0209489_105158_pt1 | contig 23118 bp, 24 predicted proteins | sample SiratrowhiteBW_FD_187527 | JGI IMG/M metagenome (GOLD analysis project Ga0209489, IMG submission 187527) | Root nodule microbial communities of legume samples collected from California, USA - Siratro white BW (SPAdes) (version 2) | ecosystem: Host-associated > Plants > Roots > Nodule | place...
ATATATATATATATATATATATATATATATATATATATATATATATAAATATTAACATTATCAGCTACCAACCATTAACAAATTTTGGTGTGTAATGAATCCTATGTACTTGCAGATCTATTTATGTAACAATCACATATGAATGCCACTTCTTATCTTTGGTGTGAACAAGGTTGTCGTAATGGACGGTTAGCTAGCTAGAAGAGACTAATTTCTTTGAAGTAAACTTTACTTTTTCCTCTCGAATAATGTCCTTGTCTTTTACACTGTTTTTTTTATCAAACCTCATCACCGTACTTGGTACTCAGAACTAAGAATTTATACCACAAAAATAATGAACATAAATGGCTTTTACAGTTGAAGAACAACTAAGGAAGAGGGTGAGTTCAGTTACTGAGTTTTAACTCTTTTCCGCTTCCCCCATTGATGACAACTGCACATGCTTCCTCCCTCTCTGGGCTCTCATTTTTATTTAATTTAATTTGATGTCTTCTTTGTTTCCCTTGCGTAACTGTTTCTTATATTTGGCCTCATTGGACTTTTGATGTAAGGTGATAATGGGTATATAAAGCCTTGTTCATTTCCTTATTTGGGTCTTCTATTGTGAAAAAGTTTGGTCTTGAGGCTTTGGTGAGAGTGGATATGGAAGAAGAACGGTACGAGACTCTGAAGGAGCTTGGCTCGGGGAACTTTGGAGTGGCAAGGTTGGCCAAAGACAAGAAGACAGGGGAACTTGTTGCTATCAAGTACATAGAAAGGGGAAAAAAGGTTCAGTATGCATGGAATTTTATCAAACATTTGATGATTCAGTTTTTCCTTGAGAAATCTGAATTTGACTTATCCAGATTTCTCTTCTGCTTTGCTTTCTGAATTTGATTTGTGTGTCATTTGTGAAAACTCTGTTCACATCAATTTCCAGACACAATCTAGTGCCTTGATCCTTTGCTGATCTCATTGTGTTGGAAAGATATCTATCAATTTTGTTCATGACCACCTAAAGCTGATATGTGATGGATTTCATTTTTGTGATGATAAAAATCAAACTCTGTTCTTAATTATCAAGCTTAATTAGCTTAGATCACCAGATGCAGCTCTATTGTTTTGGGAATTTATTAAACATAATTAGCTTACGTCACCTGATCCTCCTTATCCTTAGACCAACCTCACATTTTTGTTTTCTAATTATTTTTTCCCAAATTCGTTCTCATCATTCCTCTGATTAAGTTATGTTTGCGGTTTCAGATTGATGCGAATGTCCAAAGGGAGATTGTAAACCATCGATCTCTAAGGCATCCGAATATAATTAGGTTCAAAGAGGTAAGAGTTTGTTTCCGTACTCAAGCTGTTCCTTGAGTAGGATTTTTTTGTTCAAGTTATGTGATAGTTCTTTGCATTTTTTTCTCCTACAGCTTTCATACAAACACTGCTTCTGCTTCAGACTTGATTTTAGAATATAAACAAAACAAAACTGTGCAGTTCATTGATGTTATTGGCTCATAAAGAAATGCAGGTGTAACTCATAATATGGTGTGTAGCTGTATCCTGGTATCTTGCTAGTGACATTTTTTTGTTAGGGAAAAAAATGATAGGTAGACTAAATATGAGTCTAAATCTACTTTTATTAGAAATGAGAATGCTAATAATATATCAAAAATAATATCTATAAATTTAATATTTTAAAGTTTTGAATTAAAAGTGACGTGAATTTCTTTTTATGAATTTGACTCAATTCTTATTGAGGTGAGATCTTTATATTATTCAGATACGATGTGTTCTATTGAGAACTCTCTGAAGATATATACTCATTCTGGAAGTCAAATTTTGTTCTGCAGGTATTTCTGACGCATACACATTTAGCTATTGTCCTGGAGTATGCTGCCGGAGGTGAACTCTTCGAGAGGATATGCAATGCTGGTCGATTGAGTGAAGATGAGGTTGATCACTTGGTTGTGTGTGTGTAATATCCTCTATAAGTATAAATTATCAAGTGATGGTTTTGATGAATTCCCTTTATCGCAGGCAAGATTTTTCTTCCAGCAACTGATATCTGGAGTTAGCTATTGTCATTCCATGGTATATAGGTATTCAGAAAATTTTGTTGTCGTTCATTTAAAGCCCTGCGTAATATAATCTTATGTATCTTACTGCAGCAAATATGTCATAGAGATCTGAAATTGGAAAACACTCTACTTGACGGAAATCCAGCTCCTAGACTTAAAATTTGTGACTTTGGTTTCTCTAAGGTTAGTGCTAAAGTCTCACAAAAGTGAACCTTTATGGAGTATATGAAATGTCTACTTCAAAAGACATTTTTTAGATATTTGACCATTCTAACTCAATTTCAACATAATTTTAAAATAGACTAATAAAATAATTTTTTAAAAACTATAGAAATAAGAAATAAATCTTATATATAATCAAGAATATTTAGATTATATACTTTTTCTTTTCACTTTTTGGATTTTAAATAGATGAATTAGATTATTTTTCGTTATGTTTATAAAAAGAAAATATTTCTCCTCATATCTTATATTTTCGAAATTACACGTCCTATCGTGTCGGTATTCGTGTTTAGTCATTTCATATATTTGTTTGTTTGTTAACTTTCCTAATGAATTCAATATTCGAATGCAGTCTGCTTTGCTGCACTCTCAGCCCAAGTCAACAGTTGGAACTCCTGCATACATTGCTCCAGAAGTTTTGTCACGAAAGGAATATGATGGAAAGGTGTTATGTACTCTGCTTAATAGTTTTGCAAAGTGAAACTCACAGTATCACATCAAGTAAACACTTAATGACATTGTAAAAACATGCTCAATTTCGCTCACAAATTGGCAATTCTGCAGATTGCAGATGTTTGGTCGTGTGGTGTGACTCTTTATGTGATGTTAGTTGGAGCATACCCATTTGAAGATCCAGAAGATCCTAAGAATTTCAGAAAGAGTATTGGGGTGAACTCTTACTTGACTTAAAAGAGATCCTTTATGATTAATAAATAGCTTTGATCTATAGCAGCAAGTTTAAACTCTGATTCTCTCGTTGGCAGAGAATTATGAGTGTTCAATACGCCATACCAGACTATGTACGTGTTTCCAAGGAGTGCAGGCATCTTATCTCTTGCATTTTTGTTGCCAATCCTGCCAAGGTATCATTAACACTGTCAGATATACAAAGCTACAAATGATTATGTGCAGAGAGAGGCTAAAAACTGTAATTAGAAATCATTATTTATCACAAATTTTAGGATTAAAGATTAGTCATAAACAAAATGGATAAATATTTTATATCAACAACATATTGATAAAAAATATGTGTATTCAAGTAATTTGTTTTATAATAATTGAAATGCATTAGTTTCTTGTATATTAAAAATCTTATTGTTTTTGTTGAAAGAGGATCACCATGTCGGAGATAAAACAACACCTTTGGTTTAGGAAGAACTTGCCAAGGGAGATAATTGAGGCTGAAAGAAAGGGTTACGAGGAAACACAACAGGAACAACCAAGCCAAAGTGTGGAAGAAGTAATGCAAATCATACAAGAAGCAAGGACAAAAATCCACACCAGTGACCAAACTTCCTCAGGATCGTCGAATGTTGTGCATGCTGGTGAGGCTAACGAGGAACTTAATGACCACTTTGCCAAATATATAGCCCTTGAGTAATTTCTGGTTTAGCAGATTCTATATATTTTTGTTTACCAAATTTACTATGCCTTCTTCCTATGTGAGGGATATAGGTTGCGTTTGGAACAATTTGCACCACTTCCATTGTGTATTTACCAATTTCAATGAAAAACAAGTTTTGTGCATTTGCCATTGTTATCGTTTTCACTAATATACTTACATCATTAGCTCATTATCTTATAAATTAATTATTACTTTATATATTTAAATAATTAGTTATTTTATTAAAAAAATAATAGTAATGAGCTTCATTATAACTCCAACATCAACTCATAACATCAAGTGAGCATTGTATTCACTTTTTTATTGGAACATTGTATTCACTGATTTTGTTGATGTTTACTCTTCCCATGGGAATTTTGGCTGACTGCTTTGAGTGGCTTTGAGTGAAGTATTATCTTTCAACTACATTTTTTTTTTCATTAACAAAAATTGAACTTAAAACTTTATTTAAAAATATCAAACCTACTAACGAATTATATATTAATAAAATATTTTATTTTATAATCATGATATTGATACAAATTATTTAATTAAACATGCGGGTTATTTAATAACATGCAAATATATAAAGTATATAATTTTATTGAAGAGGAATGTTAAAAGAGGATAAAATTTACATATTATTCAAGCAGCCATTTTATTAATCTCTTAAAATGATAGATTTTAGATATTTTTTAATTTTTAATACAATAAATGTTTTCTTAATAACAATTTTTTTATTAACAGATATCTCTATTAACATTTATCACATTTGAAAGAGTGGATAAAAGTACAATCTACTAAATTGATCACACAGGATTTAAATTTTCTTTTCTACTTATCCTCTTGGTCAAAATATTTTCTCTTTGACATCTTTCTGATTCCAGAGGAGAAATTTGAAAATTTAATTATATTTATAATATCTTAATAAAGTTTTTTTATAATATTGAATATACTGTTAATAAGAGATAATCTTAACTTTGTTAAGTGACATCTTGAAAACGAATTTACAAATGTATTAAATTTTGTTTGATTTATCTTAAAAAAATAATAAAATAGACCCTTTAAATGATTTTTCGAGACTAAAAACTTTTTTTTTCAAAAAATAAGTAAAAACAAATATCCACAAAACAATCAATTTTAACCCAACGATTATCCAATGGATTGACTTTTTGCTTTCAACTAATATATAACTTTTCAATGAACCATATGATTATTTGCAACATGTGAAGAATGAAATTAGAGTAGCCACTACTTCACACAGAAATGCTTCTATGGTGCAAGTAAAAGGATGGCTTGATTCATTTTTATGTATTTTTATTTTCATTATTTAATAAATTTAACATATGGACTATATAATATTATTATCTCTTTAATAAAAAAAATGTTCAATGGTTGAATTTACTCGTTCTTAACAGATCAGCTACTAATTAATAAAAGGATATGTTGTATCAAAAATTGGGAGCTTTAAAAGAAAAACAAAAAATAATTATTCACCAAATATGTCAGGCTATTGTTGAAATAATCACAAAATATTAATGGTTCATAATTACTTGAGTTATATTATTCAACTGACAATACATTTCATTTTATTACAATTTAATTATATTTCATTATATTATAAGTTAATTTCAAATAATGGAACTCTATTATTTGACCACTTTCTGTTTTTCTTTAATGTTTGGTATCAGGATCGAATCCAAATCAATCCAAAAGAAACAAAACAACACGTTCTTGTAACATTGTCAAAGGACAAAAAAATGGACAAATTGCAATCGATCTGAACTCTGAACACAGAGCACCCAATTCAGAACTCTTTTTCACCATTTCTTCCATTCTATGCTTTTGAATCGCCACGACATGACATGATCGTTCTCTCTTCCGTTTCATTTGCACTGTCACTATTGTTTCCCACTTTCATTTCAAGGTCAACGGTCTTGGTCTTTGCATTTTCCTGACTCAATTGCTTACAAGTTTATCCTTTTCCTGCTAAACTCCCCAATGGGTCGGAGGAACAATGAACTAAACTCTGTTCTCTCTCACCGTTTGATACTCCTCCTTGTGTGTTTCGCCTCGGGCGGTTTGGTCTACGGGCTTCTCTCTGCAGTGCTTGCAACCGGCAGAAGCAGAATTTCAGACTTTGGGAGGTTGGTTGAAGAGGGTATGTCGGTGAAGAATGAGGGAGGGTGCTGCAGGGGGATTGAAAATTTGGAGCTTTGGGGTGCAGCCGTGAAGTGGGGTTCTGAGTTTAAGTTCAACAATTCTGAAGGATGCTGCAACGCGTGCAAATCAATGTGTTCAGGGAAAGATGGGCCTTGTCTCTGTGATACTTGGGTCTTTTGTGGGAATCGTCAGGCCTGTGGATCCAAGTTCGGTGAGGTAAGTTAATTAGTGTGTGATTAGACAAAGTTCTCTGTAAACTTTTGTGGGAGAAGAAAACAAAAAGAAAAAAAAAAGTCTTTTTCTGGTAAATTGATGTACAAATTCGTTTGCAGAAGTTTTTGTGTTTACTTTTCTAGAAAATGATTTTTAACTTAGATATAAGTTATTAGTTATGAAAAATTAATTCAATATGTACTTATCCTAAAATTACTTATTGAGAATCTTAGTTAGATAGATTATGTTTGCTAATTTTGCAGTTGCCTTAGCTTATGAAGATCTCCTCCCATTTGGGTTGATCTTTTTGGATTCATTCTTTTTATTCAGAGTTGACTTGGAGCTTTTGGTTCTATCTGGGCAAACTCCTTTATTAAGCATTTACAAGAGAAGAAAATAATAAGTAAAATGCATTGATTTTTTTCTATAAGTTTAAACGTCCTTGTGGCCTAGAGTGCATAGCTTTGATAAAAGTTGGGAGTGCATAGCTTTCATAAGCATAAAAAAAGGAGGACTTCTAAGTTCCATTAAAGTTATTTTTCTCTTAATAAAAAAATTTGACATGGAACTTGGAGGTCATAGCGTAATAGCATTCGATTTTGTTGGTTCAGTGCTGGTTGAAGAAACAGAAGGACAGCTTGGCACCTGAACGGCAAGAAGGAGTGCCTCCAGGGGAAGTGGTTGGATGGACTTCTGGTCTTATCTTTGGGAAAGGAGAGGTAAGAGAGAAGTTTGGTTTTTCCATTTTTATTTTTATTAAAATGTTGCTCGTCAGTTTAGCTGCAAATTCAATTTGATGAACATTGTGTTGGAGAATTTAAGTGTTTACATTTAGTGTGTGATCTGATATTCTTGTTCAAATGGCTCATCAGAAATTCACCCTGAATTTGAAACAAAATTGTCTGGCGTTTTCTTAAATGTGCTAATTTTCTCCAAAGTGCGTGTTTTTCTGCTGTTTGTAGCAAGTTTTTTCCCCATTCTTTTATACTTCAACAATTTAGTTGATTCTGTACTGTGACAATATGGATCTCTGACTGAAGCAGTTAGAAAAGGTTGACTAAGAGACAGGTTCAGGAAATGGGCATAGATATGGTAGTACATTAGAAACTATGGGGTTTCACTAGGAATGAGGAGATACAGTAGTAGCCACCTGCCATGTGGTTCACATGAACTATCGCTATTTATGTTATTGTACTTTGTCTTGGCACACACTCACTTTTTGTAGAAATGTCTTCGCATCAATCTGGGAGGTTTGAGATTTAATTTTATTGTGAATTCATGATAGCACCCAATGAAAACATAATATGTTATTTTGCACAATCACATGAGGGAGACAAATCATGGGATACATAACCTGAAACCCAAGTTTGACAGAGAGAGTATAAGTAGAGCATTAACTTAAATGACAAATAATACGAGATGGAAATTATAAATAAAATGAGATAGAGATAGTATATAAGTAGAGCACCAACTTAGATGGCAATTAAAATGACACAGAAGAGTATATATAAGTGGAGAGAACTAACTTTTGCAACTGTTATGTACTTAGTTGGATCTTTGGTTAATTATTTTCGCAGTAAATTGTGTCTTCTCATGGCGTTGATTGTTATATCTCTCCCACCTCTTTTATGATGTGTCATGTTTTTGGAACTTGATCAACTTCTGAGGGGTTATCTTATTTATCCGTGTTCTTTTTAATTCATCTATTTTCAGGGTATTATTGGACTGGAAACTGAACATGGAACTCTTCATGTTAAAGTAAGTGCTCCTTCTCTCGAGACATCTAAAATACAAATGCTTTGATGTTGCAGTTGCACTATTGACATGTTTGTGTAAAGTTAGGTATTTGTATATTATATATAGAAGCACATTGGTAGGTACACTTAGAAAAAAGAGTTCTAGTGGCAAATGAAAGCACCTGTATCTTGTGCTTGGTCAGGGTGCTAACTGCGTCTGTGTACTTTCTATGTTTATTTGTTTAATGTCCTTGTCCTTGGGAACCACTAAATAATAGTATGTCTATAATTTAAATAGCAAATCATTAAACTATTATTTGAATACAAAATCTTCATGACAAATATGCTCTAAGGAAATATACTGATGTTGTAATTTTGTTGGTTATTGTAATTCTTTGTGTGGCTTCTGTGGGCCTGTGCCTGAACTCGAATTTCCTGTGTTATTTTAACAAATATGATATATCAGTTGAATCTGTGCTGGATAATTATGGAGAAGCTCACAATTTTACTAGATCTGCTTACTCTAAGAATCCCTGTTGCATTGTATTTTGAAACTGCCTAGTCACGAGTGAGGAATATGTTTAACTTTGGGAGATTCTCTATTACTGCAGCTTTTACCTGACTGCGCACCACACTCTGTTGCCTACATTCTGGAATTGTTGTCTTTAAACCATTGTGCTGGCTGCCAATTTTACCGTGCAGAGGGCCGAGGTCAGTCATGGGATTCAGAAGGAAACCACATAGAAAATGTAAGACTGATTTTCCCATCTGATGGATGATTGGATGCACACACGCTTATACATCTATTTTCACTATGCAGTTACTGCAAATTATGTTTTGAATTTCTGCATTAAAATCTCATTCTCAAGCATTGACAGTTTTATTTTAGTTTCTGAAATTTGCTTTTTTTAGTTTCTCCAAAGAACAAAACTGTTTCATTTGATCCCCTCACCACTTAAAAGAACATTTATTACATGAGAAACTGTTAGGCCAATAGGAAATGAGAATATATGAAAAGTTTATGTTGGGAGAAAATGAACTAAAAAGGTAGTAGGGCAGATTTGGTTGTTATGATGGGTTGGTCTATTTAAAGACCAACCGGGTTAGGAGGAAAGGACTTTTGGGATGTTGTGAATATTGAGAGAGTTTAATTTCTTTGTAGCCCATTGTGGTGTATGTTTGTTTAAATAATTAATAGGAAGATTCTCTATTTTCTGTAATTCTGGTAATCTTGCTGTTAGTGGCTTTTGATCGTCTAACTTGGGAACCTAACAGAAACCCTCCCTTAAAAGCTAGGACTACCCATAATAGAGAATTAAGCCACTTGGCAGTCCACAGAGAAACTCATACTTCTTGAGGTAAAGCTTTGACATCCCATAATGTGCGAGTTCCTGTTGCACATATCTTTTTTACAATTTTTAAGGACTAACTTAAAATTCATGACATTTTCAAAGGCCAAAACTAGATGTAACCTTTCCAATTCATATTGAAAGACTTGTTTTTTTATTTTTTTCCAAACACAAATATGAGGTTAGGAAAGATTATCGTGTCAAGCTTAGGCAAGCAATAATGTTTGTAAGGTTGGATTGCAGTAACAATAAATGGTTATGGTCCTAATTTTGCAGGCTGGTTTTGGTCCACCTTATGCATTAATTCAAGGGACACTAGAAGCACAAGGCAATGCTTTCAATAAACTTCCGGTGGAAGATTGTCCAACCCTTAGAAGGGGTTCTGTTGCTTGGATTGGTTCTGGTCCTGAATTCTTCATTAGCCTTGGTGACCATTCAGAGTGGAAACATGAATACACCGTATTTGGTTCTGTTCTTCCAGAAGACATGCATATTGCTGAGAAAATCTCTACACTCCCCACAATAGCTGATGTGTGGAACAATGTCAACGTGACGGTTTTGGAAAAACCTGTTCCCCTGTTGGTCCGCAGAATCCAGAAAAGCCACGTGGATGAAATTTGAAACAAGCTGTGTATCCATGTAGATTGCAATTCTTTTTTTTTGTTCCAAAGCTTCCACTTTTGTTGTCTAAACTTTTTCTTCACTTATCAACTTTACTACTTTTTTTGGATCATTGTTCACTGTAATTTCGGGTAATGAAATTTTAATTTGAGAAAGGCTATTAAATAGGGAATACAAAGCTTTCTATGTCGCTGAAAGAAATCTTAGGAAGAACAATGATGATATCCGAGGACATTTTGTAACTATGATAAATGATAATTGCACACATACTATTTCACATTTTAATTTTTTTTCCACTGCTATTCATATTGCAGCTCAATACCCCTCATTTTCTGCTGCATGCAGGGACTAAGATATTTTGAGAGAAGATGTGCAAGTGCCTGAGAGGAACAATTTAATATTCTGAAAATATGCGATGTGATTACACGTAGCTTACATACTAGTAGGAAACCAATTGAACTGTGACAAAGTGACTATGCTCATAAAGAGATAATCCTTAACCATAAATTTTAGATACAATATATGTGACAGTTGAGAACTGAGAAGAATTGATTTCAATATTATACCAGAACTATGCTAACCCAATTACATTTACAGTACTTGATCATAGGCCCCCAAAAAATCAGCATAGGGCTACAGAGAAGCCCGTAAACTGTTGATTAAGCTTATAAAAAAAACCACGAAGTCTCACGAAGCCCGTGTCCATGGCTATATGATAGTACAATCTTCTTGACCTTTTCCAAGTAAAGTAGTTAAAATAACACAAAGCTGGAGCTGCTATCAGAATCAGATTCGTCTTGTGGCGATTTGGGTGCCAAGGTGAGCCATGGCATGGATTCACCTTGCTTATTAAGGGCTGCCATGTGATTGCTTGTTTGATATGGTGCTCTGGCAGCAATTCTGCAAAACATAAATAATATATAAATCAATTGATCAAAACTTCATAGTTTTTTCTTCAAAAAAGAGGTAAAATCTATTTTTCGCCCCAAGATTTGATCAAAATTTGCTATAGTTTTAAAAATCACCATTTTAGTCATCAAATTTCTGAAATGTTGTAACTTATCCTATACTTCGTTAACCTATACTAAATTTACCACATCTTAGAAAATACAAAGACCGATATCCCTGTTTTAAAATGTAAAGATTAAAACCAATTTCAAACAAAATTGAATTAATTTCTGTGACTCTACCTATTCTTTCTTTTCTCCAGGAACCGATGAAGTGAAGCTTTTCTAGCCAAAGGTAGATCTGAATAAAAAGAAGCACAAAGAAAAGGATCAGAAACACATAAACCGACACAAAAATCACCCATCTCCGAAAAAAAAATAGAGATTAAAGAAAAGTTACCACATATAACAGATTTGGATGGTGCTTGAGGGTGCTCCTGAACCTTCGAATTGTTGGCAGAGGTAGGGATGATATTCATAAGAAAAGGAAACGGTCTACTGGAAGTAGCAGAAATTGCAGCAGGGTATGAGCAAGCAAAGCCGTTCTGGTTCTGAGACATTCCTTTGTTGGCAAAAGAGATGATATCCTTGGCTTTGTCCGCTTGAATACCATCAAAGACAACAACTTGGCCATCATAAAAGATTGTCATCTGCGACCCTCTGAGTTCCTTGGTCACACCACTGCACACAAGATGGAAAATCATTCTTTAATTGCTTAATCAAAAGCAGCCATAAAGTCACAAATTGAAGAAGCAAAAGAATGGTACCTGGAATTTCCGATGCTGGGAATCTCTTCTCCATGGGGATGAGAAGGGTAAGCAAGTTGCTTAGAGAGAAACTTGGAAGTGGAAAGGTTCCATGGATGCATCTTGAGAATGTTGTCTTGGCAATGGAGAAGGTGGGTGTGAGAGGGTGAAGATAGAGCACTGGATGTGATGAGATTGAACCTTATCTTCATTGTATAATTTATAAAGGGGTGGTGGAATTTAGGCACGTGGAATACATGGGTGTAAATTTAGGTTTATTTTTGTGGTTTAACTTTTGAAGGACAGCTGCATGCATCTGGTGCAAAAAGGGACAGGTCATTGGGTGTTGGGTCAACTTGCGGAGTACATTGTTGGTTCGTCATTTGATATCTGTTTTCTTTTCCTTTGAAAATTCCACAACGTGTTATTTGCTTCCCTTTGAAACGACAAAAAACCCTACTCTCCTACCAATGGTAATGCTGCGGTTTTTCACGTGCTTTTTAGCTCCTCCCACGTTGCTTAACCACTTAACCTTATCAAATATCTTTATGTACGGCGTTTTTTTTTTTTCTAAGCTGGTTGTACTATAGGTTTGAAAAAAAACCTATGTACTAAAATTAAATCAAATGGAAACGTTAAAAGATTTTCAATGCAGATTAGTTTTAAAAACCAAAGATTAACCAAATGTTTAAAATCACATGCACCTATATGATTCTTTTTAGTTCCTACAAATATATAATAATATACTATATAATAATCTTACTATTGCATAATCGAAACAATATATGCAATAGGTAACATGACCGAAGTGATGTAGGTAACACTGTTCCGTACATGTAGAAAAACTAAAAAGCATGAGATTAAGTATGAAGTTAATATCTAATCAAACAATTTAAATTTGTCTGAACATATGATAAGTACGAGTTTAAATAAATCCTTATACGGGCCATCCATGCGAACATGAGACATCCATTTATAACCCTTTGGACAACAGCATCCTACAAGCAACTCCTACAAGCAACTCGAAGCTTTAATGAATGCCTTCTCGACTTGTGTGAGAATATATAATAAATACTTTTGGATTTGTCGGCTTATATCTTAAAAATCATAATTTTCACAGTTAATACTTGTTTGTACTTTCGATCCTATGATCAATTCATTCCTTTGTCTTTCTAATCCTAAAATTAGAGACACATTTCTTTTCACTAAACATCTACTCTTTAAATTTATTCTCCCTCGAACGCAATGTCAGAAATAGAATAATGACGAGAAATGAGACCGCAAGTATGTTTCATGGGCCTAAAGTAAATTGGGCCAACTAAATTTCTGAATCAGATAATTATTTCTTTTACCCCTTATTTTTAACCCACACTTCCGTAATCGGTGAAATTACTGAATTGTTGTATCTGTTTCTCTCTCACTATACTTCATTATCACTGTCCCCACTATTGTCACCTTTGATGTACCATCATCGACAAAGAAAAAAAGAAAAAAGAAAAAAAAGAGAACACTGTAAAAAAAATATCATTCTAGAAATTTCTTTCTAGAACACATTTTACGTGTTTCAGAAAGTTTGTTAGAGAAATACATTCCAGAAAATGCTTTTCATATATATATATATATATATATATATATATATATATATATATATTTATTTTTTTTTTTTCAGAAATCATGTTCTGCAAAAACTTATTCTAGATTGTATTTTGTATATTTTGAAAATTTATTCTGAAGACCTTATTTCAAAAATCTTATCATGTTCTGAAAACATGCTAAAATGGTTAATTCTGAAAAGTGTGTTTTAAAAGAAATTTCCAGAAAAAGTAATTCGGAAGTCACTTTGGTGCAGGAAGCAAATTGAGGGGTGCAGGAAGCAATTGCAGCTTAATTCATGGGCCAGACCCAAATTAACATTATCGGTGTCGTTACTTGTAGGCGGTTGATTGGTGAGAGAAGAGACAGTTGAGAGTTGAAGTTTCCTGGCGCGCAAAGCCTTCCCTGCAATCGATGGTTCAATTTCACGAACACATCATCACAGAGCTTCTAGAAGATTCCAATGGCGGTCTCGTGGTTCTCTCATCCGGTCTCTCTCTCTCTAAACTCGTCTCCTCTCTCCTTCTTCTACACTCCTCATCCGAGGGAACGCTCCTTATCCTCTCTCCTTCCTCCACTTCACTCAAATCCAATGTCACCTTCCACCTCAAAACCCTAAACCCCCAATTCAACCAAATCCCTGCCGAAATCACCGCCGACCTCCCCGCGCACCACCGCCACGCGCTCTACTCCTCTGGCAATGCATTCTTCATCACGCCGCGCATCCTAATCGTCGACCTATTGACTAACAAGTTACCGACCTCCAAAATCGCCGGTATCCTCGTCCTCAGTGCGCACTCGCTCTCCGAGACGTCCACCGAAGCTTTCATTGTTCGGATTTTCCGTTCGCTTAACCGCAGCGCGTATGTGCGAGCGTTCTCCGAGAAGCCGCACGCGATGGTGTCGGGGTTCGCGAAGGCGGAGCGGACGATGAAGTGTCTGCACGTGCGGAAGCTTCACCTGTGGCCGCGGTTTCAGGTTTACGTGTCGCAGGAGCTGGAGAGGGACCCACCAGAGGTGGTCGATATAAGGGTGCCGATGAGTAAGTACATGGTGGGGATTCAGAAGGCCATTATTGAGGTCATGGATGCTTGTTTGAAAGAGATGAGGAAGACGAACAAGGTCGACGTGGAGGATTTGACGGTGGAGAATGGGTTGTTTAAGTCTTTTGATGAGATTGTGAGGCGACAGTTGGATCCAATTTGGCACACTTTAGGGAAGAAGACCAAGCAACTTGTCTCAGACCTTAAGACATTGAGGAAACTGTTGGATTATCTAGTCAGGTCTTTCGTTGCATTTTGTGAACGTTAATAAGCTATAATAAGAGTGTTATGATAGGAGTTTAATTTATATGCATCGTCAGTATAATTTACACGTTCAGTTAATCAGAAACAATGGATGATATGATTTATAAACTAGTTTTTCTAAAAGTCAAGAAACTTATTATACATGACAAATTATAACTGGATGAGAGCTTATAAATCAGTCCATAGACTATTTACTCCTATGAGTATGTGCATCTCATTTGGGGTTGCTTAATTGTAAAAGGAAGTGAGAAATGGAAAGAAAAAAAGAAAAGAAAAGGGGAGGGTGGCAGATGCAACAAGTGATGTGATGAGAAAAAAGAGAGTGATAGGAAGAAAATATGGTTGAAAGGAGATGCAAGAAAAAGTAGGTATATGTTTATAGTTTTTCATATTAAGTTTCGTTTTCAAATAGTGAGTTGTGAGGATAAAATGACTTGATATTTGGGTATATACATGTTAGATTTAATTGCGAATTGTAATATCTTTATTGATTTTCATACATTGGGTAACCTTGGTAGCTTGTTGGATTTAGCTTTTAAAATGTTCATCTGAAAAATGTAGTGTTTTTATTGTAATAGGGACTGATTCTGTGACTTCCTCGTGACAGGTATGACGCTGTAACATACTTGAAATATTTGGATACATTGAGAGTGTCAGAGAGTTTTCGGTCTGTTTGGATATTTGCAGAGGCAAGCTATAAGATATTTGATTATGCAAAGAAGCGTGTTTTTCATCTTGTGAGGTCAGATGGTTTGAAATTTAATGAGTTGAGTAAGGGTGTCAAAAACAAAAAGAGAAAAAGTAAGGATGATGACAAAGACGTTGAAGAAGGTAAGATTATCACTGTGATTAGTTTTGTGTTCTTATTCTGGCATATATATTGATTTGTTGTGTTGATTTATTCTATAGATTATTAATTTAAGCAATAGAGGCAGAGAGTAAAGGAGATTTGCAATGCCAAGTGTAGGCACGGCATTTTTGTCAGCTTAATTTTATTTTGAATGTGCTTGTGTAGCAGTTGATGGTACTTTGAATGCTGGCTTAGTTTTGGACGAAGTCTTGGAAGAAGCACCAAAGTGGAAGGTCTTACGTGTGAGTTAGTGAGTTCCAATTCTAGAAAGTCTTTGGGCCATGTTCAATTGATGAGATTTGATATGTGAGACCGAAAACATTAATTTGGCATTTGTTTCAATTAATGTGTTTAAAGTCTATCTGTTGCTTCAACATATAGTGCCCTGAAGAGAGTTTTGAAAAAAAAAAAAAAACAAGCAGAAAAAAGTTGAATTTGATCATGAATGTTAGATATTTTAGACTGAGGCATGATTTGCTTACACCTTTGTAGGAGGTTCTTGAGGAAGTAGAAGAGGAAAGACAAAAGGCAGGTTTGTTGAGGGAAGAAGTATTCGCTGAAGGTGAAGACACCAACAATGGCATTGTACTAGTGGCATGTAAAGATGAAAGGTCATGCTTGCAACTTGAAGAATGCATCACCAGCAGTCCAAAAAAGGTTTTTACTGCCCACTTGTCCTGTGATAGGATGTCTTATAAAGTGTAATCTGAATGTCACTATGTGAACTTTGTTCTTCACATGGTGTTATTAGTAATAAAATTTATATGGTCTGCTAGCTCATTAGATTCACTGCACACTACCAAACATATCCAGAACCAGAACTACTACAAGATTTAGTGGGTTGGGAAACAAAATCACTTATTTGCCCCTGTGATGATATACTCGACTTTGTGCTGCTTCTATTGACTTTAATATTTCGCTAAGACCAATGAAGCTGCACACTTAGTATATTTATCTTTTATGTGATTTCGTGTTGGTTTTGATGATTTTAGTTATTCTTGTAATAGATTGCTATTAGAAGTTATTTATCATGCATGCTATGTCTATGTTGTATGTAGCTTGAAACATTATTTTAGTAAGGGATTTGCTGGCTGCGATTTTCTTTTTATAGCTTCTGTTGGTTGATAGTGAACAAGATTTGAAGAAACTGACTTTTGTATCCTCTTTATTGTTTGTTATTTGTGAAGGTCATGCGTGAAGAATGGAAGAAGTACTTACTAAACAAAGTACAGCTGCGTGACATAGTGAATAAGAAAAAGAAGCCTAAGGATTCCAAACCCAAAGGTTTTGGAATTCTTGATGGAGTTACTCCCATAACACCCGCTCAGAATGCAGAAACCACCAGCATTAGTAAGCAGGAACATGATGCGCTTTTGGCAGCTGCCTCAAAACTAAGAAATGTTTCTGAAAATGACCATGTTAAGGATACCCCACAGCCTGATATTGGTGGACAGGGAAGCGGTAAAAGAAAGAGAAAAGTGGGGATTAGAAAGGTCCCAGTTGTTCTTGATGACGTGGGAGTTCAGAACAATGATAAAGAGGAATCAGTGAGTGATAAAATTGGAATGTCTGATTCAAAAAATAAAGTCAATGAAGATGAGACTAATCCTGTCAGTACCGGTAGATTTTCTGAAATCATGGAGGAAGGGACTGAAATCATGGAGGAAGGGACATCTGTGGAAAACATAGTTCTTCGGAAGCATACTAATCCTGATGTTGCAGCAAGAACTGGAAAGCCACTACCACCAGTGCACTTTTATGCCCTAGAAAGTGATCAGCCTATACTGGATATATTAAAGCCCTCAATAGTAATTGTTTACCATCCAGACGTGGCCTTTGTTAGGCAAATCGAAGTCTACAAAGCTGAGAATTCCTCAAAAAGGTTGAAAGTGTATTTTCTTTTCTATGAAGATTCGACCGAGGTTCAGAAGTTTGAGGCAAGTATACGTAGAGAGAATGGAGCATTTGAATCTTTGATCAGGCAAAAATCTATGATGATGATTCCAGTTGACCAGGTTTGTTTGATCATTTTCATCTTTACCTCTTGTTTCTCTTTTATGCTGTTGGTTGCTTCTTGTGTCCATTATGTTGCTGATTTCATTTTCCTTATTTTATTCTTATTCTGGTGCATTTATCTGCTGTTAATCAGAGTGGGCACTGTTTAGGATTAAATTATACTTTAGAATCAGATTTAAATACTCCTCAAAACTCAGTAACCAGAAAAGCAGGTGGGAGAAAGGAGGCTGATAAAGAAATGCAGGTTTGTGATAATATTTTATGCATGATGATCATATTCCTGTGACGGAATTTATAATTTGGGAATTTCAACATTTCAGGTTATTGTGGACATGCGGGAGTTCATGAGCAGCCTTCCAAATGTTCTTCATCAGAAGGGAATGCGCATCATTCCAGTGACCCTAGAAGTTGGTGACTATATCCTATCACCGTTAATCTGTGTGGAAAGAAAAAGTATTCAAGATCTCTTTATGAGCTTCACATCAGGTCGTCTATACCACCAGGTCGAGACAATGGTACGGTATTACAGAATACCTGTACTCTTGATTGAGTTTTCACAGGATAAGAGCTTTTCATTCCAGGTTTGTTGACCGCAATACTTGTACTACCTCTCTTCTTATCTTCTACATATTTTCCTCGTCCTCCTCCTCCCTGCAGTGGCCATGTTTGAGAAACTACCCGTACTGTTTAGTATTGTTTAATCGTACTGGCATGTCTAGATGAGGATGGGAGTTTGTTTTGACTGGCATCCCATTTCTGACAAGGATTGCCGTTAATATTTCTGTCTAAATATGTATATTAATTCCCGGGCTTCACATTTAATACCGCGTGGTCGTGTATTTGTTCCAGATTTGATTGAAGTGATTATTCAAATATAAAATACTTTTATGAAATTGAGAATGGCATTAAACCTTTGATGGATATCTTTTGCAGTCCGCTAGTGATATTGGTGATGATGTGACACCAAATAGCATTATATCAAAGTTGTCTCTGCTTGCTTTACACTTCCCCAGGCTACGGATAATCTGGTCTCGAAGTTTGCATGCTACTGCTGAAATATTTGCTTCACTGAAGGCAAATCAAGACGAGCCAGATGAAACAAAAGCGATCAGAGTGGGTGTTCCCTCAGAAGAAGGCATTGTGGAAAATGACGTGAGGTAGGTTGCTTTTTCATAGTTTAAACTTGAATAATTTGTGCTTTCAACGATTAAGTGAAAACATGTGTTTCTTAGGTAGTGGATCGCGCGGTGCTGTAACTGCACAAAACTTTAACGAGTTGTTTTCTTCCATGGTTTTAGAGGCATGCAGGCGCACCTCCAGCATTAAATCTAAAATCTAAAATGATATGGATCTATGACACTGTTAATGGCGGATTCGTGGGCATATATTTATTAACACATTTTGACTTCAATTAGAATTGCTCTTAACTACTAAGCATTGTCAGGGCTCAAATTGCTTCTTTATTTGCCTATAAATATGCGCGGACTCTGTGCATTATTACTTTATTAATTTGAGAGCGGGAGAGCTCAAATTCTGAGTCTTTGGTATCAAATTGTGTCATTGTTAATGAGATTTTATGCAGTTATTAATTTGTTACTCACAATGTATATGTTTTACCGCCGTCACAGGGCTGAAAATTACAATACATCGGCTGTGGAGTTTCTAAGACGTCTTCCGGGTGTTACAGACTCAAACTACAGGGCCATAATGGATGGGTGTAAGAGCTTGGCAGAACTTGCACTTCTCCCTGTGGAGAGGCTAGCGGAATTAATGGGTGGTCAAAAAGCTGCTCGGACTCTTAGAGACTTTCTGGATGCCAAATACCCAACGTTGTTGTGAGACTAATTCTTATAATTCATTTGTTGCAAAAGTTACTCGCAATTTATTCAAGTAGTCCATTATTTGGATTCTACATCATTGGTTACGAGGGCAACCCATAGTAGGTCATTCAGTTATTTAATGTTTCCCACCCGTGGTTAAGTCTGTTGTAATTTTATGATAAGAAAATAATCCATTTCTCGTGGCTCATTCTGTTGTAATATTTCAATACCGTATTACTTAACACTAGGTGAGATCGTCCACTCTGGGATGTTGTATATGTTAGTTTCTTTCTCTTATTTACCCATTTCTGTTTATTCTTTAATTTAATTGATTTTTTATGGGTTTATGATATGGTAAAGAAGTGCGCAACGGACTTCATAATCTTTGGAGACCTTCTTCGTACTTAAATACAAGTTAAATAAATAACTTTTTTGTGTGGTCTAATAATATGATGTTTCATATTTTACTCGGAAGTATCTCCATGAAACTAATTTTACATTTCCTTTATAAAGGAAGTATTGTTACGCATTCTATTTCAAATCTTTCTGATATCAGTTGTTAAAGTGCGACACATTTTAAAAGAATTCCAGTATAAATTTCAGCCTAACCTGGCCTAGATTGAAAGTAAATTGATTGAACATAATTTCGCAGTAAACCAGTCTAATCTCGCAATAATTATTATTATTTTTTAAATTATTTAAGCATAATATGTTAGATTTAAAGGATAAATATTAAATCGGAGAGCGACAGTTGAGTATTCATTAACCACGGTGCATGACCAATTTGGCATCATAGGAACTGAAGTGACATTTGCGGCGATGTGTGAATTGAGCATTGGCATGTCCAGGTTGTCTTAACCCAGATACAGACCCATCACCCATATATTTGATTTGTGCCGCCGAAAAGATACAATGAAAGATGTGTGTCAGCACTCCTCACAATATTGCCCCCACCATTGGTCATTCCCATCCTTTTCGGAGTTGATCCCCACTCAAGGAATGCTATTGTTAATTTCTCCAAGAGTTTCCGACTTATATCATAAATATCATCAAATCAGGAAGTGGCATATGCAACATTTTTTTAGAAAATTGATTCTCCTTTTGTCCCTATATCGCACAAGTTACATATTTGTAGAACATTAATCCCATGCATTTTTTAACTGTAATTTTTTAACACTTTGAACTGATATTAATGTTGTTTGGAGGCCAGGAAAGAGGGAAGAGTTAAATTAAAAGTAAATGGCACGCGAACTAAGCTTCCTTAACTAGAGCACTTGAACTTCTACCTTATTGGTTTGTCCGCTGGTTGGGCTTGAATTGACTTGATTAGCACCAATCTCAATCTCTTCTTCCTGGTAAGTGGAGTGAACACCATAGAGTAGATAGAAGAGGGTAATGAAGCATGCCCACATAGCAAACCTTTGGAAAGCGAGGAGCTTTAGAGTGGTGATGAGGAAGACATTGAGAAAGATGGAAAGGACAGGTGGCCAGGGCATGAATGGCACACACCAATCAGTATGAGGATGTTGGGCATGGGTCTGAGGGAGCTGGTGGTGGTAAAAAGCTGTGACAGTGATCATGAGCCCACCAAAGATTGGAAGACCCCACCGTAGCTGATTGAATTTCCACGAAAGGGAGAAGCCCAGAGCACTAAGTGAGAAGAGAAGGAGGAAAAGGAGAGTGTAGAAAGGAGCGTTATCGCCAGTGATCACGTATCGACGGTATATGAGAGCATTGGCCACCAAGTAGAACACCACCAGTGTGCCCATGTTGATCAACTCCATTATAATGTCAAGATCAGTGAAAAGAGCAATACATGCTGTGCAAACTCCTACATCAACCAAAATATATTACTAAATAAATAATTAACGTTGTTTGGTTAATTAATTATAAGAAATTAATAAAACAAGCTTACCCAAAAAGAGTGTGGCATTCAATGGGGTGGCTGTAGAAGGATGAACTTTAGCTAACCAAGATGGCACCAATCGGGCCCTTCCTATAACACAAAGGTATCTAGCTTGGCCTAACATCGCAACCAAGAGAGAAGCCACTATTCCCAAACTTGCACCTGCCCCAACAAGGTTGCTCTCCCACTTCCCTCCAATCTTAGCAAAAGCGAATGCAAATGATGATTTATCTGATATCTGTTAAAGTAACACCACTAATTGCCTTATCACTTATCAAAAAGCAACATTTATAATTGTATATGTATGTGATGTAGCGTTGAGAACTGTTGAATTCATATACTGACCTTGTTATAAGGAGCCATCATGCACAAAGATAGAGACATAAGGCAATAGAGCACAGTGGTTATGAGAACTGAACCAACAATTCCAATTGGTAGGCTCTTAGAAGGATCTTTGATTTCCTCTGCCATGGTTGAAGCCGAGTCATAGCCTATGTAGCTGAAGTAGACTTTAGCTGCTCCATTCACAACACCTCTCATACCAAAAGGTGCTAGCCCTTTTGGACTCACCAGGTTTTTCACACTTCCAGAACAATAACCACTCACAATGATAAATCCGAAGAAAATCACATGGAAGACTGTCATGATGAGGTTCAATATGGAACTTTCCTTCGTACTGCAATCAACCAAAAAATATATGTGAATAAAAATAACTACCTCCTTTTATAATCATATTCTTTGGACAAATTTCTAACAATCAAAATAAAAAAATATAACAAGACAAAAATAGATATTCCAAGTTAATTTTGGTTTATAAAAAATAATTTATTTTAAATTTTATTTTCAAGTATTGAAAAGTTTATCTACCTAGGAACTAAATCTAGTCAACAACTGTTTGATAAAAAGAACTTTAAAGAGAATAAACTAGAAAGTTGATACAAAAGGAGTTGATCTGTTTCACAAAACAGGATAACATGTTAAAATATCAAATAGTTTATCCAAGGAAAACTTGATCACCAAGATAACAAAAGTGACAAAAGAAAAGTGGCACACATCGTGGAGGGAAAAAGTGAGAAAAATAACCTATAGCACAAGCAGAGAGTGAGAACAAGAATAAGAGAAACAGCTGGGAGATCCAACATGTTATAGTTCTTTGGCAATCCATGCAGTTTCACTCTCCACACGTTTGGATCATTTTCGCCAAATGCAAAGCTCAAATACTCTGTGAAACTCCTTGATACAGAAGCATTAGAAAACACATACTCCATTAGTATATTTGCGCCAGCAAAATACCCCACAAATTCTCCTACACCAACCACATAAAAGACTTAGATATAAGAAACAAGTGAAATTCAATCATGACTGGGAAGAGAATCAAGTGAAAAAAAAAAAATCAGTAGAAAGGTTCTTTGTACCAAAGGTTAATCTTAAATAGCTGAAAGCTCCTCCTGCTACTGGGACTTGAACAGCAAATTCAGTGTAACATAAAGAGGAGAGAAGAGTTGATAGTCCAGCTATAATATAGGATATGAAAACTGAAGGACCAGATTGATGATGGGCTACAGAACCAGTTGTAACAAACACACCAACACCTAGCATTCCACCTAGTCCAAGGGCTACCAGATCATACCACTTGAGACTCCTTTTCATGTCTGCTCCAGACCTTTGTCTCACTTGGTTGAGTTCCTGATCAGGGGTCCAAGTGGCTAGCATTCTCTTTTTCAGTCTTTGAGGAGTTTGAGAAAGGGAATGGAAATAACTTGACAAAGTTGTCTTCTTGTTGGTTGCAGTGTTGGCCATTGTTATGTATTAGCACCAAGTTTCTGTGCTTCAACAGGTGGGTTGAAGGTTTTAACTATGCATTTGTGAGGGAATCACTGCTTGATTTCTTTCTTGAGTTGATAAGAGGAATATCCAATCTCCTTTATGTACTTAGCATTTCTTGAAAGTACATACTTATCCTCTTGACTATTTGGAAATTTAATGATAAATCAAATGGATGAAATAAGATTAGATACTTGATATTTTATAATGAAAATGAAATAGGATAAAGGCTTCTGTTGGGGAAAAATACGCAGAACTTTCCCATACAGTCAGATTTATGAGAGTGAAATAACAGCGGAATAATTGTACACACCAATTTGATAACGGAGTTCGGCCAATACTGCCTACGTCTCCGGACTGC
>Ga0209489_105161_pt1 | contig 23115 bp, 9 predicted proteins | sample SiratrowhiteBW_FD_187527 | JGI IMG/M metagenome (GOLD analysis project Ga0209489, IMG submission 187527) | Root nodule microbial communities of legume samples collected from California, USA - Siratro white BW (SPAdes) (version 2) | ecosystem: Host-associated > Plants > Roots > Nodule | place: USA...
TATATATATATATAATATCTTTATCTCTTACAATATGTGAACTAACTTTTTAAAATAAACAATAGAATAATGTAATTTAAGTAACTTTCGTAAAATATTGTACCCTTAATTATTTGAATAATTTGAAGTTAAGATGTTTTTTATTCCATCAGTAGCGTTCACGAAGTGGTAAAAAGGATATTTTATGAGGACTATGATAGTTGTGATCTATCCTTTATAGCAAATGTATTTACTAAAAAAGTATGATAAAAAAAACTAAAAAAAGTTAAAATGCTATCAATCAAGATAAGTAATTAAGACAGTTAAAATTTTAATTGTTATAATAAGTGTAGTTAAAATGCTAACAATTAAGATAAGTAATTAAGACAGTTAAAATTTTAATTGTTATAATAGGTGTTTTTAGGGTAAGAATAAAGATTGTATTTTGCATCCTTATACTTATTTTTCTTTTTCTTGGGAGCAGTATTGATTATCTTCATCTTCTCGCATTGCAGTGTTAAGTCACTTCTTTTATCATCTTCTTTGTCATTTTTTTTTGCCGTCTTCTTTGAAAAAAAGTTTTCTTCAACACAACATTACCTCTTCGACCACTTTCTCTTTGCACCATTCACTTGTATGTACAAGGTAAGTTTTACCATTGATCAGTCTTTTTCTTCTATTCTCTCATCTATATTATTTTGGCAAAAAAATCATTTTCTTTTTCAATATAAAAAAATTGTCAATATTGTTAATGAATATTTTTTTTCTGTGTATTTGAGTTTGATGATATGAAAATAGGAATTGGATGATAATTCGGATTGATAGGGGTTAATCGAGATGCGAGGTAATAAAAGTGAGGTTGGATTTGAAGGGAAAAAAAATTATGTGTGAAGTTTGAAATTTTGAATAATGTGAGAGATATGTTAATGAAATATTTGTGAAACTTGTACAATAGTTATATTAAGATCCGAGTAAAACTTACAATACTAACTATTATTTAATCAGCAAAAGGTGATCATACTTTCTCTCTCATTTAAATCTAAGTCTACTGTAAAATCCACATATAAAATTTAAAATAACTGTAAAAAAAAATCTCCAAAGTAATGATTATGGACATTGAGAGTTTTTATATCTTACAAACAAAATATACAAGATGAGATTGAATTTATATTCGCATGTATCTCGAACAATATAGAGAGATGATATCTGTGGGAAATTTTAAACAAAGTGTCAATGATTTAAGTTGCATTAATTAATTAGCACCGTCCTTAATTTTGAAAAATTAAAAAAATATGAATTAACTTTGGCAAACCAAAAGTAACAATCTAGAATTAGACCAGGTCAACCTCTGTTATAGCCATGAATGGAGAAACTGTGCAAACAACTTGTGCTATGGTCAACGTTAAAGAATGATAAAAAAAAGCTGTTTTGAAAATGAGGAACAGAAGCAGAGGTAAGGTGGTCGGAAGTTGTCTTATGTTTTGCGATCTGGTATTGATTTTGTGGGTAAGTGCTGCTACTAGGAAACAACCAAAGTTTGGTAAGCCGCAAAGTTTACGGAGAGAAAGAGTGGGCCCTGGAACCAAAGCCCACGGTGGTTGGCCCACCTCAGAGACTTGGGCGTGAGAAATGTGAACTGACGAATGTCTAAGTTGGAGTGTGTAATGTATCATGCTGCATTGTGAACCCACATATAGGGTCAAGCCTTCAAACCTCATTTCGTAAATATGGCCACTGCGTGTGCGTTTACGCTGTTTCCTGTGTTCACCGCCAAATAAATTAGCCCATTGCCAACTGCTCACTCTTCTAACTCTATATAATAATCATTATACTTTAACTTTTTTTTTTTTACACATCAATAACGATGATATACATAGGGAGAGGCAATTTGAAAATTCTAAGTTAAAGTATTATGTAACTAGAAAACATCTAAAAAATTTACATACAAAACAAGAATTAGATCTTTCAAATGTTTTGTTTGTTACTTCACTTTTATTTCAGATTGTTGTTTTACTACATAATTTCAAAGCTTAACTGATTGCTATATTCAAATTATATTTGAACTCACATCATCTAAATCACTCATCACATATATTTAAAAGCTGATCAAGATATATACTATCTCAATCGGTCATTTAGGTTGCTCAATATCTACATTTACAAGTCGAGCAAGATATATGTGTGTTATTGACAAAAGACACATAGTGAGTCAGTCATAACATGTAAAGAAGCACGGATAGGACACTTAATAAATTGGGTCTATGACCCAAACATCCAAGACCCATAAAAAATATATAAATAGGAAGATCATTCTCATACATAAGATATTGTTATTCTAATCTTATTCACTCTTTGTTAAGATTTCTATTGACTTGATCACGCAAGACACCTCTCAAGACCGTAACATTGGAAACCTGCAGCTGGAAACTTAGGAATTGGACCCAACACTTAACAACAACTGTTAAGACTAATCAGTCTTAAAACTAATTGATCTTAAAGAAACAAATACCATTGACTATTATTCTCTTCAATATTATTATACTTGTTATCCTTACTTTATCTCTTTTTGTTATTTTCTCAAACAATTCACCTAGCTAATAATACCAAAAATCCCATATTCTCTTCAATATTATTATACTTGTTATCCTTACTTTATCTCTTTTTGTTATTTTCTCAAACAATTCACCTAGCTAATAATACCAAAAATCCCATATGGACAAAAGAAAAAGATATTTGATTTAAGAAAAAGGTAAAAAAATAACCTATGATTTTAGGCGATTGCTTGCCGTAACCTCTCAATGGATTTTCACAATTTTTAAAACCACTATTTTATTTTTATTTAAAGTGATTTCATATTATTCATTTTAAAAAATTTTCTGGAACACACTTTTTCGAATTCTTGAAATACATCTTAAAACATGTTTTGGAACAAAATTTTTAGAATGCATAAAGTTTCAGAATAAGATAAGATTTTCATAATAAATTTTTTGAAATAAAATTTTCAGAATGCACATGAAATTTTCAAAACAGGATAAGATTTTCAGAACAAGACTTTTGAAATAAATTTTCAGAACAGATGAAATGTATTATGGAACAATCTTTCCAAAACAAACTTTTGAAACATATACAATATATTTCACAATATGTTTTTTAGAATGAGTTTTTGAGAACTAGCTTTCCAAAATACATGTGTTTTAGAAAGAGCTTTTTAAAATGAGATTTTTTTTTTTTGCTTTTTTTTTTCTAACTCTAACATCTTTTCTATAACGATGATGGTGCAGAAATAGTGAAACAATAAAAAAAAAATTGTTATTTCACCTAATTACAAATTACAAGTATAAAAATCGGGGATGGAGAAACTAACTGCCATGATTATATTTACCAAAATATGGATTGCACATCATGTTTTTTATATATGAGCTATACAAGTCATGGAGATACCTCTAAACTCTAAACCAATTTGACCAACTACAATTAAATAGTAATACAATTAAATGCCAACTACAAACCTAGTTTTGAGATTTTACTATTAATTTTTTTTCTATTAATTACATTTTTGTCTGCGGATTTGCAAAAAAATTTGTAGAAAATTCCATAACCACCTGTTGTGTTTTAAGATCCCCATGTAACTTTCCTGTAATTTCAAAATCCACAAATAACTTTCCTGCAATTTTAAAATCCCCAAGAAAATTTACATGTATTTTTTCTGTGTTTTAAAATATAATAAATAACTTTTAAAATTCTCATTTCAATTAATGTTTTATTTATAATACGTAATTTAATATTAATAATATTCTTTATTTAAGTATAAAATATTAATTATTATTAAGTCTGTATTGGAGAGGAGGTTGTCGTTAGAAGAAAGATAGAAGGGATAAGTGGGTCAAAACGTTCAGAGGTTTTGGGCTGAGCCCAGAGGTCGTAAACTGTTATTCTTTGTTATAAGTTTAATTAACTAACGTAATGAGGGACTTGAGGAGAATTACAGAGGGTGTATGTGCAGAAACTAATGTTGACTGAAAAAAAAATTAAGAAAGACAAGTAATATATGAAGAAATTAAAAACAATTTTGAGACCAAAATCAAACGAATATTAACTGAAAAAAAATTGAGAAAGGCAAGTAAGATATCAAGAAATTAAAAGCAATTTTGAGAACAAAATTAATTGTTAAAAAAAAACGAAGAAATAAATAAAATAGAAGCCTATCATGGTGATTGAAAAGTTACATTTAGACTAACTTAGGGAGCAATAAAAATTTTCAGAGACTAAAACAATTATAAATTATATTATAGATAATATAAACATAATACTAAATAATAATTAATAACTTTTAGATATATATACAGACATTTGAATATAATATTTTTATAATAAAATTATTTATTTTTAACATAGCCTACAATCCTTATTTTATTTTATCTTATCTATTTTTCTTTAAAAAAATATCATGCAAACAATTAGTATTATCCCAAGTAGAAATGTGAAACTTGACCAAAATAAAAGTTTCACATAGAAAAAAAAATCTATAAATTAAAAGTATTCACAAAAGTTTAGTGTTGCACATATGTATATAAGTCTCTTTTTCAAATAAAAATCCTTTATCTAAATGAGAATTCAAAAAATAACATTGATTTAAAAAAATATTATTGCACTTAAAAAGAATTTATACATATAAAAAAGATATTAATTATTTCCAATATTTAATTACTCACTTCATATTCTAATTAAATTAATTTAAGTAATTAATATTAACATTATAGTTCAAGATAAATAGATTACAAGTCTCAAAATTACAATGAAGAAAAGGCCATACTTTTTTAGGGATAAAAAAAAAATAAATCCAATGTCTTCACATTTGTGTAATGACTAGCAATTAAAAATATTATTTAAAAAGATAATTAAAAGGATAAAATTTTAATTTAAAATTTGTAAATCTTTAACATTTTCATGAAGTTTAGACTCATCCATAGTTCTCTTGTGTCCAAAATTATTGTACACGGCTTTATCTCGGAACCAATTTAAGAAAAACCGTTTATAGTTAATTATTTAAAATAAAGTAATTCTAAAAATTATAATAAATTACACAATTATAGAATTATTGGGCACAGCTTTATCTCACTTGGAACCAATTTGAAAACAACCTAATCACTAAAGTTAATTATTTAAAATAAAATAATTTTAAAAATTATAATATATTACACAATTATGTTTTATGGATGAACTTCAAATTTATAATTTTTTAGTGAATAATCTTAAAAATATTATATTACTTTATTTATTGGATACTCCAGACATTACAAGAACTGCTGAAAAAATATCTAAAATGTTGGATGATATGAAATAATTTTTTTGAGAAAAAAAATTATTATAGCTATTAATAATATTGCAAATTTCAAGACAATTTAGAAAATTGTTGATGAAAAACAAGAGTATTTATATCTGACAACAGCTTATCATTGTCATTACTATTGTATCCTTTTTATCCTTATTTCATATCTCCATAATAAGTTATCAAACAATTCTCCTTGCTAAAAAGAATCCACATGTTAACAAAAGAAAAGAAAACATATATGCTTTTAGAGAAAAGCAAGAAAAAAAAAACCTATTAGGCAATTGCTTCATGCACCCCTCAATTTCAACATGTACTCCCAAAACATTCATAAGTTCTATAATACATTTTTTTTATAATATTAAAAATAAATAAGTTCATATAATATACCAATAAAACATTAGTTTTTAAAGTGATAAGATAGAATTAAATAACTAAAAAACATAAATTTTATCAAATTTATAGGTCTCCTTCATCTAATCCTATGATGAAATTATATAAACGATATTCATTACCATTAAGTTCTTATCTTGCTAAAAATTGTTCATCAACATTGGCATCAAAAACTATATTATCAATATTAAGTGTATCTAGAGTTAGATCATTTAAACTTGTTCTACCTAATTCAATATTTCTACCATTACCTCAACTTCAACTTGAGCTTAATCAACCTCAACATTATCTCATTCTTTAGTTATCCATTCATCATCATATGGAAAAGCAACAATTTTTTTAATTTGTTTATTTTTTAACTTCAACTTATACATCACATAAATCAAATCATTCTTCTTTTTCTAGTGTAAACAATTTCTTCTTTTTGTATGAATCTATAATTAAATATGAAATTTAATAAATATATAAATCAAATAAAGAAAATTAACCTTAAATAACTTTATAAACTTGAATTATCATCAAATAAGCTCTAACTATTCTCACGTCCAGAAGTTACAAGTCAAACTCAGAACTCGAATAAGAAACATGTTTAATTTTGGATTCTATCCCTAAACATCTCCTACCATTCGAATAAGAAACATGTTTAATTTTGAATTTTCATCCCTAAACATCTCCCACCATTCTCGAGAAATAACTTTCATACAATCTTTTCCATTATTCATAGAGAAAAAAAAAAGTCTTCTAACATAGTGAAAGTTGCAATTGATTTTTTTTTCCATTTTTGCAAGATTACTAACCAATCTTCACTTGCATATATACAACCTCTTTTTCACCTTAGGATCATCATTTCTAAAATTTAATTCATATTAAGGTAATAAGAAACTACATGCAAAGGCCTATGAAGTTGATTATCCCACCTCCCATCAATGATTTTCCAAACAAGTTTATAATTATGAAACTACCAATTGTGTTATATTAGAAATAATTATAATAAGTAATTAAATTTCAAATTAAAGAAAGTTTATAAATGTTAACTTTTCTTAATATTATTAAAGTTGGATTATTCTTCTCTTTTACATCATCAATTTCTTTATATATAAATCTCATTGTAAGTTTGAATCCACCAATGGAATGAGCATTATAAGAGGCGCAACAACTTTTAAGCATGTAGTTAATTTCTTCCAAAATAAACTTTCTAATACTACATTTTGAACTTTTCCCCCTTCTTTTAAACTTACTTGTTTTCTACTCTTCAGAGCTAAACATGCTAATTATGCTTTCATTTCATAAAAACAATTTAGAGTCAAGTAAGTTCTAACAAATCTAATTATTTCAGACCTTATCAAGTTTGCTACCTTTGTAAACTTCTTCAACATGCTAATTAACATTGTTCTACCATAGATGCAAGTGGTGATCCTTATTCCCTTTTCCATAGTTACTTGGTGAACCTTCAAGTCCTTCTCAAAATCTTCATAGATTAAATTAATATAATGGCCACCACATAAAATTCAATATAAATATTGTCATTTTGTATCAATAATTCTCCAACTACCTTAAAATTTATACCATTATCAATAATAACCTGTATTACACTTTTCTCTCCAACAAATTTTACAATATCATCTAAAATGTTAAATACTTTATTAACACCCTTAGCTTGTGAGATGTTTGAGGTATCCAAAGCATAAAACAATACAATTCCTTTAAGATTGTCAAAAAAGAATTACAAATTAAACAGTTTTTTATCTATCCATCCATAAGAATAATTGTATAAACTTATTCTCTTCCACTCATCCTTATATTTTGAAATAAGACTATAAAAAGAAGCTTTAAAAAATCATAAGACTATAAAAATTGATAATAAGAGAAATATCAATAATATAGAAAATCAATAAAAAGCATACAAGAACACATGACAAAGAGAAGAAGAGGCTAAAAGTGATGGAAATATTACGATTTTAAATGCCTACATGAGAGACAAAGATCCTGGTGTAAAAGGCAGCTCTTAAAACCTACAACTGCCTGCAAGTTAAACTAGTAGAAAATGCATAAGTTATAAAAAGAAATAGGCCATTAACCTCATTTAAAAAAAATTAGACCGTTACGCCTATTTTAAAAGTGTATTTCATGAATGTAACTAATGATGTCATGATAACAATGAAATATTAAAACAGTAAATCAATATAAAAATAACTTTTTTCTATTATCCTATTAGTACATTTAACCTCTAATATTGAGTTTGAACAATAAGATCTAATTATGTTTAGTCACATTAAGACAGTATAAATGAAACCACAAATATATTGTTTCTGTTTTATCTATATAAATTCTACAAAAATTATAATGTATATAGTAGATTTAGTACACGTATTAGCATGTTTTATTTATATTATAATAAAAGAAAATTATATTTTAAATGAAAAGAAATTTTAATTTTATTAGAATTTCGTTAATGATTAAGGTAATTAAACACACATTTGATTTTTAGTAATCGTCACGTTTATTAGTGAGAAAATTAATGTTAATATGCAATTAGTCTTGAATGAAGCCTTTTATCTTCTACTTTTTACTTTATTTAAAATCCTTCATAATTATTTCAGGTTGATTACATTTAATTAACAATTAATAAAGATCGTGCTCAATTATATTAACTATTAACAAAATAAAAAAGATCAAAGTTTTTTTTTATTATACTAAAATAAATATGTTAATATTTATTGTATTGAATCGATTATTTACCCAAAATTATATTATGCATTTAAACTAAATATAAATATAAGTGTGTTTGTTAATTAAAATTTAGTCTAGATTCAAATCCTGTATGTAGGCTTGACGTTACAATCCAACACAGGTCAACTTTGACTTAGTCAGACTTGACCAGGTCTATCTTAGTCCTACCTTAGCCTAACCTAACCGAACTTAACTCAATATGGGTTTAGCGCAACTCGAATGTGGTCTCACTCCAACTTAATTTGATTGGACCCAGGTCAACTCAACTCGACCTACACTCAGATCGACTCAGCTAGACCTAAGCTTGACCAATTGGGCTTGACTTGAATCCAACCCAGTTCAACCTTTAGGCTAAACATGGGATTGGGCTGGTATAAATCCACTTGGGTCTTGGCTAACTCGACTTAATCTAGACCCAAGTCAACTCAACTGGACCTAATCTCAGGTTGACCCAACTCAACCTTAGTCTAGGTTAAGTCAACTCGACCTAGGCCCAGGCCAACTCAGCTTGACCTAAGTCTAATCTGACTCAACTCGAGCTAAGCCCAAGCCGACTCAACTCGAACTTGGCCCAGGTCGACTCAATTCAAGCTGAGCCGAAACCAACGCAACTCAATCTGGGCTCGGGCAAACTCAGCTCGACCTTGCTCGACCTTTTTCTAGACAGACTCGACTCAATCTTAATTCAGGTAGACTTCACTTGATCTAGATTCAGATTGACTCGATTCATCTTAGATCTAATTCAAAATGATCTTGATTAGAGTAAGCCTGAACTAATTTTATCATAGTCTTATCAGGCTAAACTTAATGTAATCTTGATTAGATTAGGATCAATTTATACTTAATCGAACATGGTTGAACCTAAATTAACTCTTAATTTAAAGGATATAACTTGCCCAAGTTGATAGATAGAATGTGGACTCATTCACGCTTGTCCATCTTGATTTTAATTTTTTAAAATAAAAAAATATCCAATTTATATCCATTTCAATCCGGTTAAATGAATTTGTCTTAAAAATCAAAAAGTATATATTTGGATTTGTAATAAATATAATTTAAATACAGGCATACGGATTTGAATAATTATGAACTAGATTTAAAATTTTGAATTTTTTTTTATACAGTAACAGGGATGTATGAAGGATACCTACTTAGTTGTCATGGATGCACTGTACTTGTGATATTAGCGATTTTCATTTCAAATGAGGAGCGGTCCTAGTGTTGCATTTCATCAAACACGTGGAAGGCACCGTCTTCAACTCAAACTCATCACAGATAAGATTGCGAAAACGATTATACTTAATGAAAACATCACAACAAAAAATGAAAAATAAGGTATGAATTTGAAAATAATTTGGAAGCTTGAGATAAGGAAAGTAATTGAGAAGAGATGGTAGAGGCGCGGGAGGGAACAAAAATCTTGAAAAGGAAAAATAAGTAATGGTTTGGATGATAAAAGGAAGGATTAGAAGCAGGCGATAAGGTAGAATGAAGATCCCTGAATTAGAAACATCCAGAAGAAGGAGCATGTGGAATTTAATCAGTTATATGAGTTTTGGTTTCAGCATAGCCATATTCAATTATTTAGATATAACTTTAAAGAATTTCCATCCATCAACTCATCAAAAACATTGATTAAATCAAGATAATTTCTTTTATAATATGTAAGGCTAATAGTTCGTGCCTCTCATATACTCTTTTTGGTTATTTTAGCTGATTAAGAATTAAAAAAAAAAAAAACTAAAGTTATAGTAAATTTAACAAATTTTTCTGCAGAATATATTTTGCAAAAGAAAGTCCAGCAGGATTTTTCTACAGATTATTTTTAGTAGAGTTAATTATGAGTTTGCTGCAAATTATTTTTCACTAAAATATTCACATGAACTTTATGCAAATGTGAACCCGCAAAAACATTCTGAGGAATTTCTTGCAAAATATTTTCTACAAGAAAATTAGCAGGAAATTTGCATTTTTTTCTAGAAGTTTCAATATATAAGTTGTGACAATTAGTTCTTTTCAATCTTTTATCTAATTTTAGTCAAATTTTATTCAATAAAAAAAATCACTATATCAGTGTATAATCTTATGTATAAGTAATTTATAACTAAAATTAATCCAAAATAAATTATGATGATAAAATTTTTAAAGAGAAAAGATTAATTAGATACATGTTTTTTTTTTAATTCTAAAGTTTATGGACACAAGTCCTGTCCACTTTTCTTTTAATTTTTTTTATTAAATATAATTATTAAATCAAATTTAAATTAAAACATAATAAAAGTAACCAAGATTATTTTTTTATTTAGTTGACTTAAGGGTACTCCTTTATAAAATTTATATAGTAGAATGTATCAACCTCAAACCCCAAAACTTTATAAAGATAATAAGTAAATTAAAAATTGTTAACACTAATATTTTTTAAAAGAGGAATATGATTGGTTTCTCCATTACACTTGAAAATATATAGGAGCAGTATTTCTTTCTTGAGGAGATAACAAAATTAAAAATTGTAGTAAGTTATTAATATTCCTTTTTTCACAAAAATAATATTGATTTAGTATTTATGAAAATAAAAAATAAAAAATATTTTTTCACATCATTTTTTTATCTTATTTTCAAAGTGAGATGCATATTTTGTTTAAAATAATAAATAATTTACTTAATTATATATAAATAACCCTTTTAATGACCACCATCTTAAAATGTTAATATCTTTTTTCTCTCAAGTGTAGATATTAACAACTTTTCTTTTTATATTATTTTCATCATCCATCACAATCCTGCCACACTCATTTATTTTTTTACTGGTTGCTAAGTCCATTTCTAATTCCCACGGTAACATCGAATTAGAAAACACTAACATGATTTTTTGTCTAATTTTTTAAATTGATGTAATTTTTATTTGAAATTCTCAAAATAATATATCAACATACTATTTCAATATTAATAAGTTAATTAAAATCTTAAGAATACTACAAGATCTTCGTTTTTTTTAATGAATCCTTTTCTTTTGTTGAAATCAAATACATGAATATGAATGATAAAAAGAATATTTTACAAAAAACTCATTTTCTGTCTTATTTGTCTTATATAAAAATTATTATACATATCAATTTATTCAACAATTGGATCGTTGGGTTTACCGTACTATTAGTCTAGGTTTTATCTTTTTAACAATGGGTAATATATCAGGAGCAGTATGGGCTAATGAGGCATGATGATCATATTAGAATTGCGATCCAAAGGAAACTTGGGCTTTTATTACTTGGACTATTTTCCGCAATTTATTTACAAGATCTTAGGGTAATTAATATTCTCTATCCATTTCTCTTCTTTATTTTAGCATGTATGGTGTGTTGTTCTTGTGCAATTAAAATAAATGGGCAGTTACAAAGCCTTTTTATTTATTGATAATTATATAATGGTTGAAATTAATTCTCATTAAGTAGTTAAAATAAATGTTAAGTTAATTTGAATAGAAGAGTGATTACATGTTGAGAAGAAAGTTACCTGATATGAATTTAGTTCCTAATATATGAAGAAAAGTTACTCACTATGAATTTAGTTCCTAATATAGAAATAGATTTAGTTACAATAGATATAATTTAAAAACTAAAAATAAATTTATTTAAAAAAATTATATAATATTTTCAAATTTTTCTTTCTAAATTTATTGCTAAATTTTAATTTTATTTTAAATTATTTCTATATCAGTAACTAAATCCAAATATTAAACTTATACTTAATTTTGCTAAATATATTTTATTACTAAATTTTTAATTTAATTTTTCTTTCTAACATCAAACTTACTCTTAATTTAATTTAATATATAAATCTCATACTAACATAATTTTTTATTTTAATTTAAACAATAATCTGGTCAAGACATTCCTTTTAACCATTACATATTTATCAATAAATAAAACAACTTTGTAACTGTTATATTTGTTTTAGTTTTAGTTACATATTAGCAATATACCACACCTGCAAACAAACAAAAGAGGAATGAGTAAAGAATATTAATAACCTTAAAATGGACAATATTCTTACTATTTTAATTAACTCAATAACTAAAAATATTAGACTATACAATTTCATCTAATAAACTAAAATTATCTCTTTTTCACAAATTTCATTTAATCTTAAAATAATTCGTGCAATAGGACGACTATCTCTCTACAATTATATCAATATCTTATATACATAATTTACCTATATCTAAAAATAAATAAAAAAATACATAACTTCAGGAATCTTAAATAAAAATTACATGAGATGCAAAAAATTTGCGTGATTTTTCCCTAGTTTTTGCTTTCTATTTAGACTCCTCTTTCATCTCATCAAAGAGCACAAAGCAATCTACCATGTGTTCCATACTCTAATTTTCATGAATCAATGTGCATTACACACAACAAGTAACTAGCTATTGTAAAATTAATTAGAATTTAGAACCTCAAAATTTCAAAATTTTACACGTTTCAATAGTTTGTTATAACGTTAATATGTTTAAGATTAATTTACTCATATCAAGAGTCATTCAATAGAAATAAAAGCATTTTTTATGTTCCTCATTTAATAATATATCTCGTTACTTATAATAAATGACCAGTAATTACTAACTCTGGTATCGAAGTCCTCGCAAGAGTCACAAATATATTTTTTCTATTGTTGATTGACATCATATTTGTCCAAGACTCTTTCCAGATTCTTCTCATGCTTATCTCACGGCATTAACACTATCTACGAAAAATGTTATAATTTTTCATGCATTTTCTGTGAGATTTCACCCTTCTCAACGATGATAATTATGATAAAGTTTTGCTGATAAAAAAAAACGTATGATAAAGTTCTTGACCTATCATTGTCCAGTATCTTTAATTTCAATTTTTTTTCTATATTTTCAATTTTAAGAACTCATCCATAATTTGGAACTTAATACGCATGTTAAAATGCAGCTGGCATGGATGATGGTGGATATTGCGCTACGTATTCAATACAAGGCGTCGTGAATTGGATCCCACAAAAAAGTGGCTAAAATTTTTTCGCCCCAAGCAAGAGCCATCCACGTGTCAACCTTACGCTCCACAGCACAATCCTTTTCGTAACTTAGCCACGTCATCACTATCGTGTTCCCATCACTAACCGCAATTCTCCTCGCACTAATTCCTGGCCGTTGATTTTTCGGAGATAAAAATTGTGGCCACCTTAATTCCCGCGATTCGCGTTAATACAGAAAAACTGAAATCCCGCAAGTCTCTCTGTAGATTCCTCTCGCTGGATTCTTTTGCTTCTCGCTGATCAAAGGTACTCTTCATTCTAGCTTCAATCTTTGTCTTTGATCATGTGTTAATTTACTTTTTCATTTGATTCAGCTACTTTTATTTTATCATTGGTAGAGCAGTATGTTTACCTGTCCATTTGGTATAAATTTTGAAGCTATATTAATGATTAATCATGAGAATGTGCTTAGTGATTGATAATTCTGTGTAAGGATTAGTTGTGCACATAAGCTTAATGATATTGTAGGATCTTAGCATTGAAAACTTGGCATTTCTTTGTAAACGCAGATTATTAGGTAACCTGGTATGGGAGTTGTGACTGTTTCTAGCTCAGCTGCGAGGACTCCATTGGGATTGAATACAAAGTTTTCCAGTAATCGTCTGAAGAGACCTTTAATTATAGCATTTAAAGGGGATAAACACAATGACTCAGCTTTGGTTGCAACTCAAGAGAAAATCCCTGTGCCCGTTGAGACGTCCAAGACGCAGAAGAAAAAGATGGGGAAAGCTAATAAAGTGCCCAAGAGAGAAAGAGTTGCCTTTGCGGAGGAAAATTCCCCATCTTCCTTGGATGTGGACTATAATGAAGCTGCTGCTATACTTGAAAATATATACAAACTCAGCCCTGCTTCTGATACTGCTAATGCAGAATGTATAGATGGTAAAATCAAAAGGGTCTCCCGGAGAAGGAAGAAGATTATTGATGATGATAGGGTAGTCAGAAACCAGAACAAGAAAGCTAAACGGTTGAGTCTTGATCAGAGGATTGCATTAAAGAGTGACACAGAAGGGGACGAAGTCGTTCCCACTCGAAAGAAAAGAAATGCTAACAATAGAAATGAGAAGATTGAAGAACTTATTAGGGAATATTCCGCATCAACTGATTTTGTTAGTATGGACTGGAGAAGAATGAAGATACCTCCCGTTCTTTCTTCTTCTGAGCATGCTTGGTTGTTCAAATTGATGCAACCTATGAAGGTAAGCATTTAAATTACAACTAATGATTTTGTCCCCTTACTTTGATTCTTCTATTCTTGAAATATTAGTATAGATTTGTTTGGTTCCCGAGTAGCAGGGATTCGATTCGAGGATTTAATTCCATTCCTAGATAATCTCATAAAATTCAAGATGTTTGGTGAAAACTCGAATTTGCTTCTGTAGCAGACATTAAGTCATAATTCTTTGTTTTTCAGACAATACTTCAAGTGAAAGAAGATTTACAGAAGGAGCTAGGAAGAGAACCTGCTGATGCAGAACTAGCCGATGCAACAAACATGAGCGTTGCTTATGTAAAGAAAGCATTGGAGGTTGGCCAAGCTGCAAGAAACAAACTCATAAAGGTAATTGGAATTGTTAAGTTCTTTCACAACTTGACTTTTGAAAATTTTCAACGTTTGAAGATGAAATTACTGTCCGATTGTTGTGTTATTTGAAATGAGCAAGTTATAAGCAAGTGTGATCATATCCCTTGCAGCACAATCTCCGGCTTGTCTTGTTCGTGATCAACAAATATTTTACAGACTTTGCAAGTGGCTCTAGGTTTCAAGATCTTTGTCAGGCAGGAGTTAAGGGACTTATGACAGCAATTGATCGCTTTGAGCCAAACAGAAGATTTCGGCTATCAACATATAGTTTATTTTGGATAAGACATGCTATCACTCGTTCAATGACCCTCTCAAGCTTCACACGTGTTCCATTTGGACTTGAATCGGTAAGCATTCTCACTACTCATGGTGATTACTGTTTTGTTCAGCACCATATGGTTCAATGGCTTTTATTTACTTTTTGTTTCCATGTTAGATAGCATCATACTTTGTTTGTTTTCAATGTCAACAAATTATAATTCCTAATCAACCATTTTTTTGTGGTTGCTTGAAGGTATAATCCAGGATTGTTTTATTTAGACTATATATTTAAAAAGGCCTGGGTATACAATAAAGTAGAATATCAAGAAAAGAAATTGGTATAACTGATATTGGACTTTAGCCGAGATATTCATAGCAAATAAGGCTTTTAAAAAATATAATTTGGTAATTGTTAGGCTGTTGATGTGTCTCAACTTTGGGTAACTTCTCCATTTCTTCTGGAGCAGGTTCGAGCAGAAATCCAAAAGGCTAAAACTGAGTTAACATTTGAGCTTCAGAGGTCACCAACGGAGGAAGAAATAATAGAAAGAGTTAAAATATCCCCTGAAAGATACCATGACGTAATGAAGGCATCAAAATCCATTCTTTCGCTGAACTCGAGGCATATAACTACACAAGAGGAGTTCATTAACGGGATCGTTGATGCTGATGGTGTTAATAGTGACAATACTAAGCAACCTGCTCTACTAAGACTTGCTATTGATGATGTGGTAACAACTCGATCTCTCGAGACTTTATTTGATCCCACATTTCTCACTATGGTGGCATTCTTTTGAAGTTTGCTATGATCATAACTGGATTTGTTCAATGAGACCTACGAAATAGACGATGCAATTTGAAATTTGTCAGAACTCAAGAAGTATTTAACACTGCTACATGTTCAAATAAGTATAATAATCATATTCTTGTCAACAATATATATACCTTTTTTATTTCTTTCATCATTTCTGTTGGGTTCCCTTCCATGACGATCCTGACTAATAGGCACCACACTATTGGTATCTTTTAAAACATAGGAAAGGAAAGTGTTATAAATACATTTTCTAGTATACTTCTTTGAACGCATACTTATTTGTTGAAATCTGTTGAAAATCAATTTTTTTGTGTAGGTCACACATCTTATTCTCATTCTCTGTTGAGTTTTTTGGTTTTCAAGAAATTCTAATCCATAAGAAAAAGTATGTGTTAGAGTGTGTCCCTAGAACTCTTTTTAATAGGGAATTAGTAACACATCTATTTTTCTTTGTCCATGTAATATATTGTTATATATATCTGATTCGATTACATCATATTGTGATGGTGAACTAATCTGAGATTTAATTTTTGTACTAGCTTGATTCCCTGAAGCCGAAGGAGAGCTTGGTGATCAGACAGAGATTTGGACTTGATGGGAAGGGTGACAGAACGTTGGGAGAAATTGCTAGGAACTTGAATATATCAAGGGAAATGGTAAGAAAGCACGAAATGAAGGCTCTTATGAAGCTCAAGCATTCAGCTCGATTGGATTATCTTCGTCGTTATGTTGTATAAATCACTAATGTATAGAAACACCTTACCTATAGTTATACAGTATATATATAGATACTCCTGCTTTGTATTATTGTTCATTTAAATACCCACAGTCATAATAAGGCTCATGTAATTTGTATATGATTTACTTGAAATTACAAAAGGTATATAACTGCTTATACAAGTTACCTACATCATGTGATGTGTCTTTGATGAAATTAAATTGTATTTGGCGTTTTTCATGAAGAGGGAGTGTGTATCATATCCAAAACATTGGGCCATAGAATAAAATGATATCGACCTGTGTAGCTCCAGGAGAACGATTGCCAATGTAATATCAATAATGAGTACTTTTATTTCATTTTTTAGTTTTTTTAATATAAAAATATTTTTTTTCATCTATTTCCTTTAGTTAAACAACCTTTATCCTTACACATTTTTCTGTTCCATTTCCTCTCTTTCTCTAGTTTTCACCAACTGTTAAATGCCGTGTACTTTTTTCTAGACATTCCTACCACTCACTAAATTGTACTTCTTTCTGTATAAATAACAAATTATTTTACAGTTTTACATTAAAAATCAGCTTAGTAAATTGTAATTAGTTGAAATATTCTAAATATGAGAATGTTTAATCCAACTTGTCCATGATTTTAAGAGAAAAAATAAAAATTAATTTTTCCATAAAGATTAACTTTTGTACAAGTTAAAAAAATACAAATTTAAAGAAATTACAAAAGAGAAAGTTTTATAAATTAATTCATGCATAAATTATTTTTAACAAAAATTAATTTCAGTTTTTTTTTTTCAAAGAACTTACAGAAAATGTTAGTCCAAACGTGTTATATACCATAAAAAATTAAAAATAGACATAGATGGTGTTCGCTAGTCATAAGGGAAGATAAAATATAATACAACAAATATTGACAAATAATATGTCTCTATACCTAAATGTATGTTTTGGTTTTATCCTTGATGTGAATAGGGAATATTAAGAAAATGGTCTTTCAAAGTTATAACTTCATATCAAATTGTTCCATGTTTGTACGTAGATGGGCACATGCTTGTTTTGATATTCAGAATTGCTTGACAGGAACAACCTTGAGTTTTAGTTGGAATCTAGTAACCATATTTTATTTCTGAAAACAGTGTAATGATAAGATGAAGACGAGATTAGAGAAATAGACACTCATCCACACTAAATTATAATAATTAGATTATTATAAACGTTAAATAATAAAATTGAGTTTGCAATTTTCTTGTTTTCTTAAATTTTTATTGTTGATGTTTAATATATTCTGATTTAAAATGTTTTTCATGTATGATTTTGATAAAAATAAATAAATAAATAAATATGTACGAGGGGATCTTAGAAAACGATGGAATGGAGTATCAATTTTTATATTTCTGAAAAATATGAGAGTAGATTAGGAACAAAACTTGAAAGGTGACGAGGGTGAAATGACTCCACCTTGCTACATCCAGTGATCTTGAATTGGTAGGTAGCCAATAACTAATGGCTAACATTTTAAAATATTTTTCCTCATTTTTCGTAAAAAGACAATTTATGATTGTGATATTTACCATATCCACCTTATATTGTTAAGTCAGGTTAGGTGAAGAAATGAACAACTAAGCTGCACCAGTTATGACTGTCGTCAAAATATTTCATTCGAAGTTGGACCTCACAACGTATTATCTGAATATAAGAGATATAACCGACATCAACTATATATCAAATAAAAATTTGAGTAGAGAACTATTTCCATCTTATTAAATAATTTTATAGAAGTATTTTAACTTTTAATAATATATTATAAATTGCGGTAATTATTTTATATCTATCCATTTATTTACTATTAAATAATTATCTAATGGCCTATATATTATAATAATAATATTCTATAAATCGATTTATAACTTTATTTTCACTCCACTCCCTTCCATCGATCACATAATTTCTTTTACTAAGATAGTTTTAGTATTGAATTTTAAATCTAATTTAATATATGAAAAAATAGCTTAAAAAGAAAGATTTTCATTTTATTAGTAATATTTTGATATATTTTTTTCCGGTGTTGTTGTTTTATTTATATTATTTTATATTATAAATTTTATATTTAAGATATTTAATTTTTTTTTCAATGAGAAAATTGATGTGTTAAAAATACCATCTATCTCATGAACCAACTTAAAATTTTGATATTAAAGGTTTTCATGTTATCACATTTGAACAATTTGTTTTTCTCTGTAATGACTAACATGAATTTGGACTTGTCAAAATAAAAGAAGTTAACGAGTGTAGAAACGTGATCCTTCCATCATGGCGAAGACAAATATATAATTAGTTATTTATAATTAAGGTTCTTGGCGAGGCATGAGAATTTTATTATATAGTTACTTTTTACTTAACCTTAATAAATAACAAAGTTTGGTGAATCGTCTTCCATATTACAGGTAAAGTGTAAGGCTTTCTTTTTTTTATTTAAATTTACCGTTGTACTGTTGTAATTTGTGGAATATATAACTGATAAAGCTAGCAAGTGGATTAGGGGACGAAATTCAACCTATTTTAATTGTATTATTTTTTTTCTGTGTATAATCATAACTCTACATATATTCTTTATATTGTAATCATAACTCTACATACATTCTTTATATTGTAATCTTCATTTTCTATATTGTAATCTTCTATAGTAGTTTATTTTATGTGTAAAAGGATTTTAAGGTGGCTATACCTACAACATTTTATAACAAATGATATGGTTTATTGTTGTTAGCAAGCAACTTGAATTACTTTTAACTTTTATTTAGAGGTATACTTTTTTTTGTCTTCAAGTAAAGACATTACATTTGATCATTCTCTGTCTTTTAAATATAAACTATTGAGTCACTTGAGATCATTATGTTTTTTTTTTAAAGAAAGTGAATTTAATTCTAAATCAAGTCTCATAAAATTGACTTATAAGGTGAAATGTCTTTCTAATAACTTCTTTTATGTTAAAAATTGATACTTCTCAAGTATATTCGTAGGTGATTTGACAATAGTCTGATAACGTGTGATACAATAGACTCCAACAAATCATGTTAGGATAAACTCTAATAACATATTAAGAAGTAAGTTTAAGTGTAACGCAACCTCACAAAATCAATTTGTAATGTAAGTTTTGTCTGAGTATAGTTTGTTCCAATATCTTATGAGAGTGTTATATATAACACTTAGAACACCAAAAATTAGGAAGTGGTCACAAAATGCTTATAAGTTGAAGCTTAGCTTACCACAATGGAGTTATATTATTAATGATATGTACATGGCTATAAAAAATGTTGCTAGTTTACTAATTTTCCATCTTAGTTTTAAACAAGTTTGTTAGGTTCGACAACAATATCAAAGCAAGAAACACAAGAATAAGATGAAAAAAAACACTTATTAATATCAAACGGTTTATACGTAGAGTCTACCTATAATACAATGTGAATGGTCTAAGCCCACAAAGCTTCTATATATAAATCCTATACTAAGGAGTAAGAGAAAATTGTTTAAAACAAAAACTATTATGACAATTACAAAAAACAAATACCAAACAATCTACCTCGTTTTAACACTACTAGACAATCTTCAGTAGACGGTCTTCTTCTCCTTCATCTAACTGTTTGACTAAGTTCTTTAGCAGATGATCTATTATACATTATTTATACTCAATAATCACAATTCTCCACCTTGACTCCAAATCATGGAAGAGCTTCCAACTTTAACTTCATTTTTTCTCTTCAAATGAAAAATTAACTAGCTCCAAATACCATCTAACCCTTGATCTTGACAAGGACTTTGTAAACATATATGCTAGATTTTCTTTCGAGGATATTTTCTCAATTCTAACCTCTCTAGACTTAATAATGTTTTCACAAAATGCAGTCTAATGTATTTGTGTTTTGTCCTCTCATGATAAATCTGATGATCAACTAGATGTATGACACTTTAACTATACATACACAATCACATAATCTTATATAATACCTAGCTCTCCAACCATTCCCTTCAACCACAGTGCCTTTAATTTGATATGAAAAATAAATATAAATGTAATTTTACTTTTATTTTTCTATGTTTAGTTTGGACATAAGAATAAGGAAGGAATGGGTTTGTCTATTCCTCTTCCACTATGAATCCTATATAAAGATACCTATTGTACTCATTTTGGCATATTTGGAATGATGAATAAATTTTTTTGAAAAAAAAAAATCTTGAATATGTCATATCTCAAGAGATGTTTCTCCTTTGCTTATCCTAGAGTGGCGCTTCATAGCTTATCTCTTGGTGGCGTGAGGTTCTTCTCAATTCCAATAATTGATTCTTATCTTTTAGGCTAAGTCACAAGTGACGAATCACCATCTTGTTTATCTCATGAATTTGAGTGTCATAAGGTGTTGTTCTAATTCCTAGCATTATCTTTGTTTTTGCATTTTCCTTAACTTTTTTTCTCGTTTTTGAGTTTTTCACAAACTTTTGAAGATCACATTCATCCAAAAATTCATCAAGAAATCATCCAAAAATTCATCCAAGAGCTCTTCTTTGAAGCTTGAGTGCAATGATCCTACAACCTTCATTACCATAGACATTTCCGACTGTGTTGCACCTTCAGTTTTGGGATTCAGTATTGGCCTCATTTACCCCTTTTGTGAGAACGATATATTCTATATAGGTACTAGATCAAGCCATGACTAATTACAAATTAGATCTCCAATAAACTATAATACCAAATAAGTTAAAGACATACCCAAAAATGACTTTCATCATTCATCCTTATCCTTCCATGAAAAACAAAACAAGTTTATTATGTCACTTATCCAAAGATATGTATAAAGCTTTATGGTTGGTGAGTAGCAATCATAACAAAATTCCAAGGTCATGTTGAAGTTGACAATATGCAAGATACATTGTCCTATCAAGCTAATGAAACACTAACGTCTTACAAGTTACAAAAATTGAACTTCTAGATTCTTGAAATATTTGATGATGATGATATTGAACCAATGCTTCATGAGGATGAAGAAGATCTGGACCATTGAAATGAAGATGGTGAAGAACATGACCAAAACGAAAAATAGGGCACTTAATTAGGTCTCAATTTAAGGGGTCCTACTATCATTATGATGATTGAGGAGGTCTATGGATTGAATTTAAGGCGACTTTAATTATTAATTAGAACGAATTAAAAAATAACTAATTTTCAATATGATGAAATTAACTTATTTATTCTTCATTTTTACATAATAGAGTGAATTAGGCCCATCAAGATGAGTGCCAAATAAAAAATATCTACGAGTTAAAAGTAAGAAAGTGATTTTGTGACATGTTAAGTAAAATTAGGACAATGAGCTCGGTTGGAAAAGAGAACAAGTATAAGGTGAACTTTTAAACTATTGGGATAGCCAAAAGTTTGAAGAAAATCATCCCAAAATAAAATGAATTGGTCTCCAACTTGGGTTGAGCATTGGACTCAATAGGCCACAAATAACACTTGGACATTGCATTAGGTCTGGTATCTATTAGTTAAGTACAATTTTTTAATGTAAATATATTCAATTGTGTGAGATATATTGTTTGCAACTATACAACCTTTATTAGGAACATAAATTGGATTGTCATGTTTAAATAGATGAATTATTTATGGTTACTCACACCAACAAGAAGGGTGGTTGGGTAGATAGTTGTTTCCGTGAGACTTATGTATGTAATTGGTGTAAATTTTCTTACTTTATTACATTTTTAACATAATTTCCTAACATTTTCAACTCCTAATAATTATTTAGGAAACCTACCATGAGTTGTTGAGGATCATACAATGAGATAGTTCTAAAGGATCAATTTTTTATGTCCACCCAATAAATGTAATAACAAAAAGCTTCAATGTTCAAAAAGATGTTGTTGTAGGACAGAGTAGAAGTAGAGTTTATCACAATACGAACTTGGCTGTTAACATTCGCCATGGAGTGTCATCCCTCACTCAACCCTCATGGTTAGTTTGTACCACTAATCACGGTGACTAGTTGGTTGAGAATGAGTGGCTTCGCTAGCAAGTACAACAAGCAAATGAAAAAGTTGATGCAACAATCGAAAGAACTAATTAACTAAGCACATGAAAGGGTTGCACAGTTGAAGGACACAGTAAATTTTTTTTCAAAACGTTTTATATTTATTTTATATATATATATATATATATATATATATATATATATATATATATATATA
>Ga0209489_105162_pt1 | contig 23108 bp, 16 predicted proteins | sample SiratrowhiteBW_FD_187527 | JGI IMG/M metagenome (GOLD analysis project Ga0209489, IMG submission 187527) | Root nodule microbial communities of legume samples collected from California, USA - Siratro white BW (SPAdes) (version 2) | ecosystem: Host-associated > Plants > Roots > Nodule | place...
GAAGCTGGTGATGGACTTAATTTTGCTAGTGGTGACTGTTGCAGTATTGATAGTAATGTTGCTACCCCTGGTGTTGTTCATGGCGTTATCCCTAAGGCTTCTTCTTTTCCTTCACATGTTTCCATCAGTTCCGTTGTGGATGGTTGTGCTATTGGTGCCCTTACTCATCAACATGGAGAATTAGAAAATGAGAAGAAAGAAGAGAAAAGAGTACTAGTGATTGGTGATTGAATATCCCACAATGTTGTGTAATAATATTAGGTTATTTATGTAGTATAGAGTAGACTGTGTTGTGTGAATTTCATATGTTTTTTAAGTTTATGTTCTATGATAAATAAATTGTTATGTTTTTAAAGTAATGTCTAATGCATCATTTTGGTTTGGTGATTCCGTTTTTAATACAATAATTTGCGCATGTACATGTTTATTATCTGTGTTAAAAGTTGATTGAGAAATATTCATATGATACCTTCACCAATCTCATCTCTCTCATATGGCTTCCCTTGCCATATGAGAAAATCCGAAGAAGATTGTTGTTTCTGTCCTGTTCTCTAATTTTTTAGGAATGAAGGGAAAGGAAAATCTTGCTATTCTCTTCCGTTGAAAGAAAATTATGAATATAGATCGTAGGATCATATTTAAGTGGTCAATATTATAAGAAAAGCTAGGTTTAAACAGTGATTATGGTCGTGCTTTCGTCACCTTCATCAATATTGTGAAAAAAAAACCATTGACAAATGTGGTTGAGTTAGGGTTCTGGACGCTACTCAAAACCTTTAAAATTGTAGTTTGGATGGTATTATAAATTCTTGAAGAAGAGCTTTTACTTTATACTTTTCCTCTCTTCCATAATTTTCTTAACCATTTTAAATTTATTGTACCTTTTATTTGAGACGACAGAGGATATTGAGAAAAGCCTCATACCCATTAACTTTGCTTTTGATATAACCCATTTTTATAGATAAATTCTTCCTCCACCTCCGTAACCTCTTCCTGCACCTCCATAAAAAAAGTTAATTCCCAAAACAGTCATGTGAAAATGACCAACACTTTACGATGTTCTTCATTCCTTTCCAAGGACTCCCAATTGGGGTAGGAGGATTCGCTTGGCTCTGCAAACTGCAAAAGCCATTGACACTCTTCAGCTTTGGGATTTTGCTGTTGGAGATTATAAGCGAAAGGAAGGCCATTGATGTGACTTATTCAGGGTTTTCTATAGTGGATTGGGCTATTCCTCTGATTAAGAAAGGGAAGTTGTTGGCTGTTTATGACCGTAGAATTGCACCTCCTAAGGATCCGGTTGCAGGGAGAGGAGACCTTCCATGAAGGAGGTTGTTACTTGGCTTTGTGGGCTGTGTAAACTGGTGCCTCTTCATTCCTCGAATGGCTTGATGGATGTAAACCGGATATGGTATTCAACAGCAATCCGGTTTATATTTAAAAAAAAAAAAAAATGGGATGAGAGTGTTATTTTGTTGTCATTTGCAAAACAATATGACAATCGGATAACATTTTATTCGATTTTTTTTTAAAGTATAAATCGAATGAAACGTCATCCGGTACGAAAGTATATCCGGTTGTCATTTATAAAATAAAATGATAACCAAATGAAACTCTATCTCATTTATGTTTTTTTTTAAATATAAACTGGATGAGGTGACAATTGAATGACACTTTAAGATCATTTTAATTATTTTAATATGAATATTTTAGAAATTAAATTTTTTTATAAAGGTAAAGAAGTGAAGGAAGAATTTGTCATTTTTATATTAGATCCCACTATTTAAAAAAAAAGTCTGGCCTCATTAAATCCAACAACTTTGTTAGTGGTATATCTCATTTTTAAATGGCACCTAATTATTTAAAAAAAAAAGTCTGTAACTTTCTTATTGGCACACCCCATATCAGACCTTATTATAGCCCGGGCTCATTAAATTTAGCAACTTGGAAGTTATAAATAAATTAAAACGCAAAAAGAAGAACTGCTTGATCATGAAAGTTCGCTATGAAAAGATATGATTTAGTATGAAGAGACTTTTTATACTAATTTTAATAATAATAACCATAATAATAATATAATTATTACTAATTTTAATAATATTACTATTTATTATTATTATTAATAATAATGTTAATATAATTAATAATAGTAATAATATTAAAAATAATAATAATAACAATTTTAATCAAATTAATTATTAATATTATTTATAGAAAAATCTGTAGGTAATACTTATGGATTTTTTTATAAATAACAAATTTGTAGGTAAAACTGTATGTAATAGATCCGTAAATAATCTTAAATTTATGTGTAGACAATAATTTGTATGTAATAATCTGTAGGAAAGTTGAAAATTTCTTATAATATTTACTCATGATGAAATTGTTAATATCTCACTATACTCCTTATCATTCTAGAATAGTTCTTAATAAAACTAGTTTTCATTTCTGTACAAATTTATATATATAATGATGATATACCTTGAACTGTGTAACACAATAAATTCTATTTATATATATAATGATGATGTACCTTGAACTGTGTAACACAATAAATTCTATTGAAAACTTGTCTCTTTTACACTTTATATTTTTGTACTCTCAGACAATATTTGGTGGTGGTGGGAAAGAAAAGAAGTTGATGATGAAGTTAATTTTGCTATGGCTGTTGGAGTGTTGATAATGTTGCTCACTTGTGATTTGTGATTGTATATTCAATTTGAATATCCAATAATCTTGTGTAATAATATTAGGTTATTTATGTAGTAGAGAATGATCTGTATTGTGTGAATTTGATATGTTTACAACTTTATCTTCTATGATAAATAAATTGTTATACTTTTAATTTGTTTCTAATTGAAATCCTATAAGAATTTATTTAATTGTGGTTTTTCTGACTCAGACCAGTCCTTTCTCTAATGAAATTTTCACTCTCATTTATCACCTACCCATGTACCTGTTTCCTCCTCCTTTAGGATCTTTCGTTCCGAGTTTGCATAAACTCTAGTGAACTTATGTGAAAGAGGAACAATGCACACCATTTTCTCCACTTCCAACTTTTCTATTAACATTTTCATCAAATCTTCCGTCCCCACACGCCTTTTTAAGATCTTGCCATCACCACAAATCATATCTAATGATTTCCTTGACATTTAAATTTCTCTATAACACATATTTATATATTTTAACATCTCTTTCCAAAGTACTTGCTCATTTGTTGACCTCCTAATCTCCATTTCCATTTGACCAATAAAGCAATTTTAAATAATTTTATATTCTTCACCCATAGACCTCCTTCTTTTTTAGGTTTATAAATGTTATCCCATTTTATCTATGCTATTTTTCTTTTCACTGGACCTGAATCCCACAGGAAATTTTTTTTAATTTTCCTTCTAAACCGAGATGGTATTTTGTAGAAGGCGATAACAACCTTTATTAAACATAATGTTTATAACAACCATTATCAAGCATATTCTACCAACAAAACCATAAAATGATCTCAAAATTTTATTTGATTTCATACACTATTATTGAACACAACTAAAAAAGAAATTAAAAAAAAGATAATAAAACATACTACACTTATCAAACAACAAAAGAAAAGGATATAACAAAAAAAAAGAACTAAGAATTAAAAAATTAAAACTCAGAAACTCATAAATGAAAAAGGAAAACCCTAAAATCAAGAATGCTAAACATAAACTCCTATGAAACTATAGACTATAAAATCATCTATTAACCCTAACTCTATTTCTAACTACTCCTTCTAACTATCCAATGTTTATTCAATAATCTACAAACAATAAAAGTGAAATTAACACAACATCGAGAAACCCCGAAAACAATAACATACAATCTTAGCACAAATTTTATGTAAACAGTAAAACAAAACTAGAAATTCACAAAAAAAAATATAAAAAAAAAGAATAATGATGAAAGAAGCAAAATGCTCAAAAAAACTTGAACTCAAAAACTATTTTTCATTTCTCTTTGTAACCTACTCACACTACAAAAAATAATAGTTTTAGTGTGGCCAAAAACCCATTCAAAGATTGAAAATCCACGCGCTATTGAGTCGGTAAAGCATAGGTCAGTGGACGTTAAAATCTTGGAAGCAACTTGAAATAAGCGTGAGCCACGAATTGAACGCAAATAGCGACAACTAAACCCTTAACTAAACTAAAAGAGTTTTTCTATCATATTATGATTATTATTATATTTATTAATTCAATATACTTAACCATCTGACTACTCTGCTCGCAATTAATTAATTATAAATAATATTTTAGTGTGTGGATCTAGCCTCCGCTTAGTTTTATTTTCTTTTTAAACTTTTTTTTACGTTTTATTCTTTTTTGCATTATGCGTGAGCCCCACACATATTACATTTATTTTCTAAATTTTTTATTGTGTGTGGGTTTAGCCCACGTATATCCTTTTTATTTTATTTCTTTTCTTTTATTTTATTTTTTTTATTTTTTTATACTTTCTGTGTGGGTCCAATCCACTCTATTTTTTTTATTTTGTACCAGTTGTGTGAGTCAAAAATCACACAAATATTATAATACAAAGTCAAAAATCGCCAACAACAATTATAGAAACCAATTAAAAATGTGTTTTCATCATTGCAAGAATTAATTCAATTAAACATCCTGCCTGTAACTGCCAGTATACCTCTACCTTATGGACCTAAGACACTCTCGTAGACAAAGAACCCAGTACACAAATTTCATGTGTAAACAACGAAAGTAGAAATACACGAAAAAGATAAAAACAAAAAGAAAAAGAACCATGATGAAAAAAGCAAAATCGCTCAAAAAAAAACTTGAAGAACTCAAACTCATTTTTCATTTCTCTCTGAACCTATTCGGTAAAGACAAAGTCTGAAAAAGTAAAAACTTATAATTAAAATCTAAAACTATGTATCTGGAGATTACCCAAGTCAGATTTATATCCAATGCTAACTAAGAGTTCCAAGAAAAAAATATCAATGAGTCATGAGATAATTTCTTAAACCTCTCTTGCAAACATCTACATAGGAGATTATGGAAGGAGGTTCTAGGTATAACTCAACGAAATATGACTTTAAGCAGTAACACTATACAAGATCGTTGTGGTGGAGAGATATAAGAAAAATATCTGAGGAGAGTGAAAAGGATCATTGGTTTGATAAAATGTTGAATGGAAAGTGGGATTAGGGAAAAAAATTGCTCTCGGAAGTTAAATGGGTGGGGAATGAATCATTAATGCATAGATACCCAATGATGTAAAAGTAAATGCAATTCATAAGAAGTTAACAAGGAAAGTGGCAAGCAAATAGATAAGAACGGAGTTTAGAGTGGAGAAGGTTATGGTTTGAATGGGAATCAGACCAATTCAAAGAATTTATCCAAGAAATAACTTAAATAAAATTGAAAAGGGATGTAGAGAATAAATGGAAATGGAAGAGGGAGGACTCTAAGCAATATACAGTGAGCTCAGCCTATGAAAAATTGGTCAGGATTATTATAGGTGAAAATCCAAAAGTATTTGAGTTGTTTTGGAAGGTAAATGCCCTATCCTCTACTCAAACCCTAGCCTGGAGAGTATTACTTAACAAAGTGGTAACAATGGATAATTTGACCAGTAAGAAAATAAGAACTCAAAATGAAACAATATATCACTTATTTTTGGAGTGTACAGTCATAGATGAAGCCTGACACAAGTGCTATAGGTGGTCATGGTAAATTGTAACCAGGCCAATAGTCATTTTCAACAATTCTACTCTCTTCAGCTAAATTGAAAAAAAAAAAATATATATGAAAATGTATGTGGATAACTATGGAGTATTTGAAAATACAAATTATCTTTATAAGTGATTTTGTAGATATAGACTATGTTTTTAACCTGAGTAAAATAAGTGTTTGGTATTGGAAAAGAAATAGGTATGCTAGTTTTATTTGTTCATATCAGAAATGATATAGGTGCTTATTATAGTGGATAAAACCTTATCTTAAAAATGAAAGGAACGGGTTAATAAGAGAATAGCGATAGATAGCTGGGATGAAAATTTTTTAACATGCCATAAATTTAAAGGATATTAGTCTATTGGATAGAATAATAGACTGCTTTATATGGACTAACAAGGCCGGAGAGAACTACGCTTCCGCTGTATTAGACAGTTGCAAGACTTGGTAAAGAAACAAACTTTAAAAGTTATTACAGAATGTTAAAGTCATCAACAACAACTGACCAATTGAATGAAGATTTAACTGATAAGAGGTAGTCACCAAAATACTTTAAAATTAGTGGTATCAGAGAACCTGGGAAAGACTATTAATATTAGTGTAAAAAAGTGAAATTGATAAATAAATAAGACAAAATCATATACATGTATCTTATAAACTAGACAATTTTTTTATACATGTTATAATGGCAAGATAAATGCACAAATTGAAACATAGATGCACACATAATGTGATAGGTTATGTATGTACTTCTTTTGTTAGCATTTTGTATATACTTTGCAAATGGATTAAACACTCTAAGTGACCTATATAATTTATATATTTATTTTTATTATTAAAAAGAATTACGAAGCTTCAACTTATTACCTGCAAAACTACCAACTACGTGTAAAAGTAGCATCCAAACTATCCAAAAGAGATGATAATAAAATTATTATTTCACCTTATTATTAAAAATAATCTGCACAGAAATTGTAACTAATGTAAGTAATAAACTAATTCCCACTATATTACTCTTTCTTTCCATCGTCTAAACATTTAGATTCAGAGGGTTGAGATATTTAAAATATATGGAATGATAAATTATCTGTTACATTAATGTGCATGTATGCCGCCGCTTCTTGCAGGTTAGATACACTCACACGTGTTATCTTCTTTATCTTCTTCTGTAAGATGTTTAAATGATTATACAGAAGAATAACTTTCACAGAATTTCAATTTGTGTGATTTTAACTCCCACCTAAATTTTAGCATTTATTTCTATTTATTTTGATACCTCTTCTACTATGATCATCATCTGCATTCCTGTGTCAAGTCTTTTTCTTATCTCCAAATATAAGTTACAACTCTTTACATCTTATCTATACTGATTCATGATAGCTAATTAAAATCTATGCCTATAAAAAGATACTTGAAATGTTAAAGATATTCACACCAAGTTGAATGTTTCCAGATTGTGTTGAAAACCTTAAAATGACTATAAAGTTTTCTTTGATTTCAAGCATTCGTCCGGGAAAGAGTGATTGGAAGCTTAAGGTTCGTGTACTTAGGCTGTGGTATGTTGCAGAGTTCAAAAATCCTAATGAAAGAAATAGTATTGAAATGATTATACTTGATGAGAAGGTAAGACCATCACTATTTTACTATCTTTAACAAATTTTGTTAGTTCAATTTGAATGACAATTTTAACATTTGTGTTTTTTATAGAGTGAAAAAATTGGTGTAGTTGTAAAGAAAAAGTACTTCTATTCCTTCGAAAAACTACTTCATGAAGGAGCTGTTTATATACTCCAGAATTTGGTGGTTGCTCTAAATGATACCAAATTTCCAACTACAAAACATAGGTTCAAACTTCATTTTATTGATGCAACCGGTTGTGTTCGGGTTGAAGGTACTGAAATACCAAAATATCATTTTGACTTTATGCCTTTCTCAGACATCTTAGCTGCAACAAACGATGACAAGCTGCTTGGTAATTTTCATGCAAGCTTTATAGTATTTTAATATATAAAATTGAAACTTATGGTATTTTAGTTGACTTCTGTGATGTTTATTTATACTTTGATTTTGTTTTATTTTGATCAGACATTATTGGACAAGTTGTGGAGAGCAACATTAAGAACACTGAAACAAATGGAGTCAAAAAGAAACTTCTTGATGTTGTGATTCAAGACCTACAGTTAAGTCTTATTTTTTAAAATCTTCTATTCTGACTAATGAAATATTCATTTCGGATATTATATTCATTTTATAATTTTTTTCTTTAAATATCATATTTTTAACAGGATGAAGTCAATTCATTGTACTCTCTGGGGAGAATATGCTGAGCAGATGCAAAAATATCTGGAAAAACGTGATGGACAACCTCCAGTTATCATAGTTTTGCAGCTTTGTAAAATGAAAAAAATTTGTGGTAAAATTTAAATTTATTTGACCAAGTTTTCCTCTTAATCTTCATAATGATTTTAGTTATTTATTTTGTAGGAGAGATGGGCGTTACAAATGCATATTTTGGAACAAGGATTTATTTAGATCCTGGACTAGAAGTTATTAAAGAGTATCGAAAAAAGTACAATGCTCTTACATTATACTTCATCCTTATCTTAAATGCATTCTTTTTGTCTCTAATATATTTTTGTTTACATGCTTTGATTTTATAATTTAGGATGGAAGACAGTCAATTATTACTTCCAGCGGTTAATCAATTATCAAGTAAAACAATTGTGTCAGATTCTGATGAGTTTTTGCAGATGGAAAGAAAGACCATACTTGATCTGATAGAGGCTTCTGAAGTAATTTAAAAAATCTTGCATAAAAATTTGTTATTGTTGTTTATATTTTAATTATATGATATTTTGATACATGGACTTATTTTCTATCAGGCTGGATTTGGATCGGTTCTTGCACAAGTTGTTGAGGTGGAATCTGAAAATGGTTGGTTTTACCAATCTTGCTTCAATTGTTCCCAGAAAGTTTTCTTACTAAACAGCAAACTTCACTGTTCAAACTGTCATAAGAATGTCTGTGGTTTTCCAAGGTTTGTACAAAGATTTACATCAATGTTAGAAAGTAACATCCAAATTAAGGTGAATATGTTCTACATTATTGTCTTAATAAACACATCGATTTCCAGGTATATGGCGCATTTGAAAGTTATTGATAATTCTGCATCAGCTTCTTTTGTGCTGTTTGATGGGATTGTTGAAGAATATATTGGAAAAGAAGCAACAAAATTTGTGAAAAGATCTTACAAGGTTAATTATGTACAACTCATTCTTTCTTGACTTCTGATTTGAACATATACAATTGCTAACATTCATTTGTTGTATGCTTACATAGGAGATTAAGTTATCTGATATGCCTCCAACCCCTCTTGAATTCCAAAATTTTGTTGGCAAGCAATTTCTGTTTAAAGTCCAGATTAATGATTTTAATATATATGAACCTCGACAATCTTACAATGTGAAGAAGATTTCAGAAGATAAAGAATTGATTAATAAATTCATCACTCTTCACAACATCAAGGTTTGATTTCAATTGTCAAACTTTTTGCAGTATGATAAAATACTAAAGGCATAACACTGTGTTGTTTTTTCATAGTTCTGCAACGTGGAAGAAGAGACTGACTATATGGATACTTTGAACAATATAGCAGAAGAAAATCCTTTGGTAATTGTTGTTTAGGTTTTGATATAATTAAGAAATATTACTCATAAACTCTTAATATTTTTTCAAAAACGATTCTTAATTGTAGATTGTTCTTGAGGGTGGTGATTCAAGTTGGAAGTCTTCTGTTGGATTCTCATATGTGGAACAAGCTCTTACATGTAAATTATCAAGAAAGAGGACAAATGAAGAAATGTATCTGTTGAGTGATTACTTTTTGGAATTCTGAACTTTCTGCAACTGAGGAGCCAAAGAAGACATGTTAAGACAGAGCTTGTTGAATAAAGTAATAATAATGTTGGAAATTAAGTGTTTCATGTACTTGTTTATGCAATTTTAATATTTGCAGTTCCATTTTCGTAATGTTATGTTATTAACCTGGGAAAAGTTTTTATCTATTGTCCACTGTCTCATGTTCTATATATTTTTATTAATATTTTATGTATTGTGACATAACGTAGTTAATGCCAATGTGGTGTGAAATTTATTATAATAGTTTAAAATTGTTTTGGGTTACATAAGTTTTTTTTTTTAAAAAAATGCTATATTTATTATTTGTTACATTTATGACTTGTATACTTGTTATCATAATAATAATATGCTAAGAGGTACTAAGTAATTTATAACTTCTATTGTGCACTTGCTATCATAATAATAATATGCTAAGAGGTACTAAGTAATTTATAACTTCTATTGATGATGTTTTAGGAAGGTTTGGATGTATTTTTTAAGAATGAAGAATTAAGTATTTAAAATTTTCAAGTACGGAAAATACTAATTTGATATTATTGTTCATATTATATTTTTATTTGGCATTATATTTTGTTAATAAAATATTATATATAAATAAAATAATAATATATATTAGTATTAAATGATGTTAAAGATGAATAATAGTATTAAAATATCACCATCCATTCAAAATATATTGCAAAAAATATCACATTCGACATGAGAAAAGAATATCATATATACCTCAACACAATAATATAATAGAAAGGTTGAACTGAACCATTAAAGCTACAAGCATGCTTAAAATGGTAAAGTTGCTCAAATCATTCTAGAGAGAAGCTGTTTGCAGTGCCCGTTACTTGTTAAATAAATCACCGTCAATTTCTTTGAACTTTGAGATTCTAGAGAAGGTATGGTTTAGAAAAGACCCCTCATACTCACATTTAAAAGTGTTTACGTGCACATGTATCCAATGAACACAGGAAAAGGCTTGATGTGAGAACCACACCAAGTATCTTAATTGGTTATGAAGATGAAGAATTTGGATACAAGTTATGAGACCCAAGGGAGAAGATGTTCAGAAGTAGAGATTTGATATTCCAAGAGAACCAGACATAGATCCATAAAGCCTATGGTGACTAAAAGTCTAGTTACTAAAGATATTGCTTCAGATCCAACACCAACTATTGTAAAGAATGTAGAAGTGCTTGAAATATGTCTGAAGCTTTACATAAGCATATAGAGGAGGTTATTGAATTAGAGGAGCTTCATCAACATGATGGATAAGGGTTACAAAATGAAGTCTCATCAGAACTAGATAATCCTCAATTACTAAGATCAAATGGGGCAGGAATACATAAAAAAATCATTTGAAATTACAGTATATTCTTCTTTCCAAAGAACAGGAGCTAGAAGGTTTGAAAAAGTATTATCTCATCCAAACAAGAAGAAATGGGTATAAGTTATGCAGATGTCATGAAGTCTTTATAAAAAAAATCAAGCATGACTTAATTGAGATCCCTTTAGGGAAGAAGACATTAAGGAATAAATCGGTGTTCACGATCAAGAAAAATAACAATAGAAAGGTCATGAAACACAAGACAAATAACAATAGAAAGGTCATGAAACACAAGACATAACTACTGGTTAAAGAATTCCTCTAAAAGAAAGGAATTGATTTTGATGAAATATTCTCGCCTATTTTAAAGATGACATGGATTTCTATCATTTTTAGTTTGACTAGTAGTCTAAACTTAGAACTTGAACAAATGGATGTGGAAACTACATTCCTTCAAGATAACTTGCATGAAGAAATATGCATGACACAATATGAAGGTTTTCAGATTAAGAACAGAGAACCTTGTGCGTAAATTGAAAATGAGTTTGTATGGTTTCAAGCAATCGCCTTAAGAATTGTATATGAATTTTCACACTTTCATGGTTATAAAAGAACATATGCAGGTTAATGTGTCTATTTCCAAAAGTTTCGAGAGGAGATTTCACTGTATTTTTATTGTATGTAGACGACCTGTTAATAGTTGGAAAAGAGGTATCAAAGATAAAGCATTTAAAATAAACATTATTCAAGTCTTTTGATATCACTAAAAAAAAAAAATTAGTTTTATCTACAACCGAAATTCCTACGTAAATCGCAATTACCTATGGATTAGGTATGGAAAAAAGTTATATGTAAATCACGCGTAAGTAATTACATACGAAAAAATCAGTAACTATACATGTAATTACATACTGAAAAAATCCGTATGTAATAAATAATGTGATCAAATACCGATGACATCAATTTATCATTTTCTTTATACAATCCTGGACATACATATTCAAGTTCCTAAGCAAACAATTTTCAAACAACATCAAAGTTATAAATAAGAACATGAATAAGAAAAATAATAATTTAATAATTAAGAAAAAAAAAGTTTCATCTAATAGTCTATAAATCAAGTACGAAGATACAAACATAGTACATTCAAAACACAATAAAAAAATTCAACAAATAAAAGTTCAATGTCAATAGGCTAACAAAGTTTTCTAACAAACTAATAATCATTATAACTAAGCGAATTGTTTTGTTGTTCATGATTATAACCATTGCTTTGCACTTGTCATTCATATCCTGTGCCTAATTTTGTTGTTGAATGTTTGGTTGTTGAAAAATGCTTTCTCCAACCGTTATGGAAGGATGAAATTCTGAAAGGATTGAAATTGGGAGCAATAGAACTGAGAGCAATTATACCAACACTACAAGTGACAAATGCACTTGCTTCACTTACAGGATTCAAAGCATTGAGTCGAGCAACCTAACTACTCTTGTTTAATGCTAGGTTTTAATATTACACTTGTAGAGAAAACACATACTATAACGGGATAAAATGTCAGTTAAAACATAACTGATGTAAACAAAAATGTAGTGGCATTTTTGAAATTATGTGAAAAGATATTACATCGGTTACTGACAAATCGATGTAATATATCCCATTCTACATTGATTAACACTTTTAACCGATGTAGAAAAGACCGAAAAAATAAAAATTCAAAATTTGGTTTGGCACAGAACCTATTACATCGGTTGCGAGCCTCAACTGATGTAATAGTGCTAGATACTACATTGGTTGTTACCTAAAAACGATGTACATTGGTTCTCGCTACAACCAATGTAATATGCTCCAATGTGTGAAAAACTTTAATTTTTGAGTGAGCACACATAGGTTTACTAACCTAGTATTTTCACAGCTTTAATTATTTGTGTTTCTCTCACAGTGCCACTGAGTCCCTCTGGCTTGTTCTCTACATTTTAACTCTTACTCACGCTCATTTGTTTGTTTCCTTCATTGCCTTCATCTACTTTCTCTAACATTTTTTACGTAGGTGGTTTGCTAAATTTTTTACATTGCAGGTTTTAAGGATGCTATATACTTGATGCATGAGCCTTTCTCTACTGTGAATGCTTAGTTCGACACCCCTTGCCGCTTTTCCTTGCAAGAGGTTAGCATTGTTGTAAAATTAATTAAAAATAATTAGAAATTTGTTTTTAACCTAAATAATTTAGCAGTAACTTGATTTGGTGTATATTTGATGGTAGAGTTTTTAAATTGTATAGATTTATCATAGATTTTGATTTGCCAAAATTTAGTGCGAAAAAACTTAAAATAAACATAACTTTTGATAGAGAGCTCGGATTGAGACGTCCCAAAAATGAAAGTTGCTTGAAATGACGTCACAAAGTTCATGGGCAATACTTAAAGGAGATTCGAAATCCAATTTTTTTCCAAAATTCCATCATTTACTATTTGTTTTTTATTTTTTTAATATTTTTTTCTATTTCACGTATCTATACTTGTTAAAAAAATTCTTGAAATTTTTGTGGTGTGTCTTTGTATGGATTAGTGATTCATCAAAGAATTTTAGATTTTTTTTAAACAATAGATATACTACATCGATTGTGGCTCCCAACCGATGTAATATCTAACCTATTATATCGGTTGGGAGCCACAACCGATGTAGTATCTCTTCCTGGACGCTCTTAGTATTGATATTTTACGTCGGTAATATATCTATCAATCGACGTAGTATATGGACATACTACATCAATTATAGAACCGATATAAAAAGTACAAGACTTTCTATATAGTCTGCATCTACATTAATTCTAGAACCATGTAGAATGTCTTTCAGAACCATATAAAAAGGGTTTTTTCTACATGTGTGAAAAACTTTAATTTCCTCGACTTTCGGCTCCATGAATCTGACAACCAACACACTGAGGCAGTGACAAGAGCTCAAGAATGTAGAAGACAAAATTTGGCAAACATTTATGCAAAAGTCGTGGCAATGAAAGCTTAGAACACATTTTTTTTTTTCAGTTTCCCCATTTCAATCTATCTATTGAACAACTAGAAGAACATTGGATTGTCCGAAATCATATATGCGTAAACAATCAAACCATTATATCTAGATATTGAATTATATAACTTTGCATGTTACAGTAACAACATGATAAAGGCTAAGAGATAAACATAATCTTCATCTAATAAGGGCAAAAGTTGAAGCTTAGATCAAAATTAAACAATCCCTTCCCCTCAAAGGGTTTTCAAAATTGGGCACAAAACAAACTCTTCAATTGAACACACCACGATTTGTGATTAGGGCACAAAACAAATATTAAGGTTAAGGCATGCCACAATTGAAAATTACTCAACTTAGGGTAAGTGTGGTTATGTAAATTTTGGTTAGAAAGGTGACGGTAGGGAAGACGAGGAAGGCTAGGAAGGAGATGGTGTGGAGTTAACGAAAGTAACTCAAGCTTCTTTCTCAGGTGCTTAAGCTACGATGAAGTTTTGCCCTAAACATCTTTTAAATTTATTTTTTAATTATTCATTTATTGAAATCCTTATGCTTATGCAAAATCCATACCTAATGCATGACGTTATTTACCTACGAATTTCATTATCATTACATAGAGATAATTTTCTTCAAAAAAATTTATACCCCAACGCGCCAGAGTTATATACAGATTTTATATAAAAAAAATTGACTTTACTTTTACCTACAGAACAATCTGTATGTAACTCAATTTTACGTACAGATATGTAAAATCTATGTAATTCCTAATTTATGTACAGACAAATTTATTGTAGTGTATGAAAGATTTAGGACTAACTCAATACATTATTGGCATGAACATTTACAGGGATAAGAAAATACGAAAGTTATGGCGGTCTCAAAAGAGCTATTTAACTGTTAAATAGGTGATTCAAAGGTTCAATATGGAGAATGCCAAGCCAACTAGCCAATTATTGGCTAATCACATCATATTTAGCAAGAAGTCATGTCTCTCTTCCAAAGAAAAAAATAGATAAAATATTGTTAGTTTCTTATTCCGCATTGGTTGGAGCTTAATATATGCGATGGTGTGCATAAGGCCATATAGCCATAACCCGTGCTATTGGAATAATAAGCAGATATACCTATCAAATCCTCGAAAGAATAACTGGGAATTAGTTAAATGGATTTTTAGGTGTCCTAAGAGCTTGTGTTTGTGTTATAGAGGACTTGATCCAATCTTAGAAGGTTATACAAATGCTTACATAGTTGAAGATCTTGATGGTAAGAAATATATATATATATATATATATATATATATATATATATATATATATATATATATATATATATATATCAAGCACAGATATACACACATACGGGGAGCCATATGTTGGCAATCAAGGTTGCACAAGTGTTACCTTATCCACAACAAAGGTAAAGTATATTATGGGTTAATTGTTTGGTCAAAAACCTTGGGATCAAACAAAAAGGAGTACTTGATATATTGTGATGGTCTAATTGCTTTAGACTTGAGTAAGAATTCTATGTATCATTCTCGCACAAAATGCATCTATGTTCACTATCATGGGATACACGATATGATAGACCAACAAATGTTGAGTTCGGTAAAGATGCACGATAATAAGAATGTTGTAGACATGCCTACCAAAGTGGTCACTTAGGAAAAACTTGAACTATTTAAAGATTCTGTATGTAAGATGATGAATTCCAAGATGTAACTAGGGGGAATTGTTGAGTTGTCCAGCTAATTTTGGTTCGTTTTTCCTTTTGCTAAATTGGAAAGTCAAACCTTTAGTTTTGCAAGAAATAGAAGGTAGAAAAAATAAAAGGTTTTTCATCTGTAAAGTTAACAATTATGTAAATAGTAATTATAAATTAGATTAAGTTTATCGTTTATAATAAGAACAACACACATGAAAAAAGAAGAGATCTTTGTTATGTATTAAAGAGAGTATGACTAAATTAGGTGTCGTGTAACAATCATAATTTATAATGGAATTTATTTTTTCCCAATTTTATTTGTGTGATTTTCTATTTCTCTAACATTAGGTGGACCAAGTAGCAATTGTGTCACTTAGATTGCTATGTTTTTAAGTGGCAAGAGTTGTGATTTAGCTATCAACTATTATTTTTGGCTAGTAGTAAGTGTTCGATCTAACAATTGGTATCAAAATCAAAGTCAAAAGTTTTATTTTTAAAATGTCAATTATTGAAGGGTAGATTCTTACATGCTGCACCAATTATCCTTTAGCAACCAAGGTCACGACGGGGCGATAAAAAAAATCTTATAAAAAAATTAGAGAAGAGTCGCTACCATAGTTTATTACTGAGAACTATAAAAAAACCAAGGAAAATAAATGGTCTGCTAAACCATATTTGGATCTGGGAGTCAGTTACATGTAGGGAAGGTATTAGTACCCTACAATATCTGTTACCTTTAATTAAATGAGTGAAATGAATGTGATTTTTTAGAATGTTTATTTTCCTAAAAAAAATAAAAATGGAAGTACAAAAAAATAAAGGAAATATTTTTATTTTTTAGGCCTGACAATGATTGACCTTGCTCCTACGTATGTCTATTCATGATGGAAAATCAGAGATCACTATTTCTTGAATAGAAAAATTGTTTGTTGTTGTTGTTGATATTTTTTATTTTTGAAAAGTTCATATTTTTAAGATTATTACAACTTTTAGAGTATAAGATAATGCATATGAGTATTCATGATACCCTTGTTGGGTTAGTTTAATGAGCTCAGGCTTTTTAAATAATGAGGTGTAGTATAAAAATGGAGTATGCAAATAGCCAAGTTGTTGAGTTTATGAGCTCAGGCTTTTTCAAATAATGTGGTGTGATATAACAATAGGGTGTGCAAATAGCTAAGTTGTTGGGTTTACGAGCTCAAGCTTTTTTAAATAATGAAGTGTGGTGTGAAAATAGGCTGTGCAAATAGCCAAGTTTCTAGGTCTATGAACCCAGACTTTTTTAAATAATGAGGTGCGGTATGAAAATAAGGTGTACAAATAGTCAAGTTGTTAGGTTTATGAGTCCGGGCTTTTCTTTTAAATAATAAGGTGTGTGCAAATAGTCAAGTTGCTGGTTTTATGAGTCTAGGCGCTTTTAATAATGAGGTGTGGTATGAAAATGGGGTGCAAATAATGAAGTTGTTGGATTTATGCACCCAATATTTTTTAAAAAAATAACGATATGTGTTATGAAAATGAGATGTATAAATAGTCAAGTTCTTAAGTTTGAAAGCCCGTATATTTTTTAAATAAGGAGGTATCGTACAAAATTGCGGTGTGCAAATAGTCAAGTTGTTAGGTTTATGAGCCCAATTTTTTTTTTTAAATAACGAGGTGTGTTATGAAAATTGGAAATCAAGTTGTTTTGTTTATAAACCCAGTCTTTTTTTTGTAAATAATGATGTATGGATATCAATAAGGGTCAAACAGAAAATAAAGAAAAATAAACATTGGGCTAACCAAATGGGTCTAGATAAAAAATGTAGAATATAAGAAGGTAAAAAAAAAGAATGAAATTGGGCTCTAGACTTGAACAAAAGGGCCCACTATTTTAGGCAAATAATAAATGTGTCCATTCATACAAATCCATACAAATTGCATTATATCTAGGATAACCAAAATCAGATAAACAAAAGCAAGCCCACCAATTGACACTTCGCAAGTAAAGAATTTGTGGACCCCATCTACTCCTTCTTCATGCATACATGTAATTGTCACGTGAATGGGACAACAAAAATGAAAGAAAAAAGAAATTGTCACACGATCATCCCAACATGCATTAAAGGATTATGGGAGGAGTTAGTAAATATTAGAGCTCTTGGTAATAATCTGATTTGGTGTATGATTGGCGATTCAATTTTGTAAGAAAATCAGAAATAAGGATCAAATTGGATGGTGTAAAATTAAATTCATTTTCTATGGAGGATAATATAGTAATAACATCTAGTTTTGCTGAAAGAGAGGTAGAAGAGGCTATTTGAAAGTGAAGAAAGCAAAAATGTAAAAATAGAAGATTCCAATTTTAGTTTAATCAAGAATGGCTTGGATAAGTCTAAAATGGAATAATGGAAGCAATAAAGGATTATTATTGTAACGGAAAATGGCCTGAGACTGTAATGCTTTGTCTATTACTTTGATTCCATAAGTAAAAAATCCTTAGGATTTGAAAGAAAGAATATTGACTAATCTAGTTGGTTGCACGCCTAATATAAAATTATAGCTAAATTATCGCCGATAGGTAGAAGAAAATTCTCAAAAAAAAAAAAAAAAAAAAAAAAAAAAAAAAAAAAAAAAAAAAAAAAAAGAAAGATGAAACCTAATCAACCTTTCTTGTAGAAAAAACCTTTTGAATAAATAATTTGGTTGCACATGAAGTTATAAATAAAAGTAAAATGCAAAAACAAAAATTGCTTGAGATGATTTAGTATGATGAGACTTTTTATGATGGAACTTGGATTCAATAAGAAGTGAATCAGATTATTATAGGATGCTTAGAATAAAAAAAAGTATATGTTTTAGTTAAGGGAGTCCACAAAGAGGACTTAGAGTAACCTTTTCACACTTTTCTTATTTCTCATTGTGATAGTGGGACTTGTTGGATCAGTTACACAAACTGTAAAACTAAAAAAAATAAGATAGAAGTAAATATGCTGCAATATGCAGATACTACCTTATTCATATACAATGATAGAATTCAAAGTGTAATGACTATGAAATGTATTGTAAAATGCTCTAAATTGTATCCAGGCTAAAAGTGAATCTCATAAGAGTAAGAGTGAATCTCATAAGAGTAAGTTGGGGGTACAAAGATAAAAAATTCATCAGAAGGATCAATATGCTACTATATTAAACTATAAAAATATATCATTTCCCTCCATATATTCTTGAATACCAATAGATGGAAATCCGAAAAGGATGAAAATGTGAGAATCAATTTTACAAAATATTAGGGAAAGACTGACAAGATGGAAAGGAAAACATCTTTCATTAGCCAGTAGGGTAAATTTTCTCAAATTATGATAACAACCCTCCCATTACTCTTTTTATCTTTTTTCAATATTTCAAAAATGGTCATAAGAGAAACTAAAAAATTATAGAGACAATTTATGTAGGGATGGAAAGCACAAAGTAAGAAAATAACTTGGGTTAGATGGTCGTACCTGTGTAAAACAAAAGATGGTGGAGGTTTGGATATAAACAAAAGTTCAATGAGACACTTAAAGGAAAGTAGAAATGAAAACTAATGAATGAGAAAAGTGAGACATGGAAGGAGATAATCAACTCAAAATATTGGGATCGGAGAGAATTAAGCAAATACTCAAAGAAACCTTTATAATCTTCATAGTGGCAGAATTTGAAGAAAATATGTGGAGTAGGTGATAAGGAGAGTTGGTTTGACATAACCATTATTTGGAAGATAGGAAATTGAGTAAGTTTTAAACTTTGAGTGGAAAAAATGGAACAGAGAGTGTTCATATGTTGAAAGATATCCTAGATTATTAAATAACTCTAGTTTTAAGTTGACAACGATCTCATATATAGGTGTGTGGAATAATAGTAGATGGGATTGGAGAATGGGACAAAGAAGAGAATAGTTTTAATGGGATTTGACTTAGGTAACCAACCTAATGTAAGAATTAATAATATTCACCTACAAAAAATGAACAAGATACATGGAGATGGAAGAACGATCAATATGAAAAATTTACAATTAAATTTGCATATGAAATTCTGAATAGGAGTAACAATAGGGAAAAATGCGTTCTTTACTAGGATTTTGAAAATTAAAACTATACTAAGTGTTACTCATTTTGTATGGAGAGCGGGACCGAATAGTATGGTTACAATAAATAATCTTAGGCACATATCAATGTAAAATTATGTGGTGTGAGTTGCAGTTATGAGATGCATATGAAAGTAATGAAATAAGGCTCTATTCAACAATGTACATGGTGAGAAAATTTTAGAGCTACAAAGATGAAAGCTTGGATTTGGCTCTATTTATATATATTTTTTTACTATACAATGTTCACAAATAATTTATTTTTCTCCCAAGCGTCCAAATTTTTATTCAGGTAAAGTAGAAGAAATCACCGACGACTTGTCTCTATTTATATATATTTTTTATTATAAAATATTCATAAATAATTTATGTTTCTTCCAAGCATCCAAATTTTTATTCAAGTAAAGTAGAAGAAATCACTGATGGTTACCACCCTAATTCTTAAGATGTGAAATTTAATCTTAATTTAACCTTACAAAACCAGTTTGTATAATGAGGTTCACATATACTTATGAACCATGAAATGACTTTATTTCTAGTTGATGTGAAATCTCCAACACCCCCTCTATTAAACCTCATTAGGGTAGATTCTATATGACTCCGATATCATTTTAAGAAGTAAACTTTAAACCTAATTCAATCTTCTAAAATAGACTTGTAAGGTGAAATTTCTACCCACTTATAAACTATGAAATGACCTTATCTCTAGTTAATTTGAGATCTCCAACAATAATCACCGCAAACACATTTAACTTCAACAAAGCGTATAACAATTTTTATCATTTTAATACATTATTTTTATTCTGTCTAGTTAAATATTAGGCGGTCCAAAGTCCTTTTAGATTATCAAATCACCTGGTAAAGTTTTGATGATAACAAAACTCAAGTATACATTTATGTTTGATGATTTATATGCATTGTGCAATTAACATTATTATTAAATCAGTAGACCTATGGTCTATGAAGAGATAATTTTTCTTATTATTTACTTTTATGTTATTGATGTGATTAATTGATTTTATATCATATTGTACTTTAACGTTCAAAATTTGTTCATAATGAAAATTATTCAAATTATTTATGAGTATCTCAAATATAATTTTTCTTTATTATTTTAAATTATTTTCGATACAAAATTAATCAAGTTTAATGCAGTATAAAAAGTAGAGAAATATTTTCAGTTTGAGCTCCATACATCAACAAGTCAAGATTGTTCTGTTCAAGCATCCCAACAGCTAGCTAGTTTCTAAAAAGTTACGTATAGAGAGACAAGTTCAAGTTGAAGTAAAAAAGAAGAAGGAAAAAAAACATACATCACATTACATTGAAGAAATAAAGTAATTACTGAGTATTTATTGTCAATCTTCTATTGAGAACATCTAAATTTTGGGGTTGTGTGAAACCATTGTGTAATTCTTCTTCACCATTGTTAGCATTCATTGTTCTCTCTTCTGAGAGTGTTTATTTCAATCTTGAGTGGTCTTGATCTCAGGTACTCACTATAACCTGAAAAGGTTTGTGTACTCACTATAACCTGAAAAGGTTTGTGTACTCACTATAACCTGGAGAAGTTTGTGTACTTGTTGTAACCTAGAGAGGTTTGTGTACTAGTTATAACTATTTGCTAAATAGTGGAACCTCTTGGACGATTGTTCAAGGGAGAACTGGCCATAGTCCAATATATTAGGGTAAACCAGTATAAAACTTTTTCATCTGTGCTTATATCTTATTGCCTTGAATGATCTTACTTGGTGGATTTTGTTAATAACAAATTGAGTTTCGGCTTCATTCAAACCCTCTTTCTAAAGTCAGTTGTTCCTACATGTCTACAAAATTGTATAATATTATATGTTTCAAGTTTTTCAATTTTCAAAACTTTTTCTACTTTTTGTTAGTTTGTATCCCTTCCTTACTTGGTACAAAGAGTTCATTTAAATAACTTTTTACACGAAAATTCACTTCTAAAAATAATAAATAAATAATTAAATAAAAATTATTTTTGTAAATTAAATTAAATTATATTTATACACAATATTAAAAATTTATGTTTGGAGAAACTAATGTGACATAATTTCTAAAAATTAGTTTATCTGTAATTAATATAAATTTTGTTTTATTTTTCTTATTCCTCTTGAAGTAGTGCGGAAAACAAAATTGACTTAAGCACATAATAAGCTAATAACTCTTCTTTGTTTATCATGAAAATGTGAATCGTTGAGTTGATGGAGTGTTTATATACTTCTACAAATTTTAGTGTCCTGGTTTCTCTTCTTTATCTCCATGCAATACCAAAAAACAAATATAAATTATTTCAATATGAAAAGTTATGCTATATAAATTCTTATATTCGCCGTTTGAAAGATGTATTAAAATTCATGACACAATAAACAATTCACTAAACAATTCAATCCGTAATTGAGTTGTATCATGAAAACTCAATTCACTCATTCATGAAGAAAAATTTGAACACAAAACAAGAAAATCTTTTAAAGAAAGCTATAGAAGAAAGAAAATAGAAATAGCTAATTAGTATGTTGCAGGTGAGATTCGACATGCAGTGTATAAGGATTACACATTGACTTTGAAGCTATAGGAACTAAAAAGCAAATTTTATCAAGTATATGACAAAAACATAGAAATTCCATACGCATATGGACTAAAACAAAACTTAGTTTATAAATACAGGAACCAAATTGTTAATTTCATATAATAAATAAATATAAAACTAAAAGTACTCAAATATGTCATCTTAATTTAATTATTTCTTTTAAAATGATTTTAATTTAGTTATTTTTTTGACAATTTCAATGTTACAGGAAACTACCTGGTTGATCTGGCTACAAACATACTAAAGCACTTAGTCAGTAGAATAGATCAATTTTAAAGATTCCCTATGTTATATTAATGGCTTTACATGTGAAATTAGTAAGAAAATAATTACTGTTACGATAACTCCTGCAAAAACTGAAGAGGTAGAATTGTGTCACATCAACTTCTCTTCTTTCTTTCTCACATTAAAACTCTTTTATTTTGCCTGTCAAGCTTTCATGTAACATTATTCTAAATTGAATGATTTACATGCATAAGTCAATTTTTGATTTATGAGGATTATAAGAAAACACAGTAGAAGCAGGTCTCTAGACAAAATCTGTATATCATCTTTAATCTTATATTTGAAACTTTTATCTTTTTAATCTTTTGTAATATCTTTTTATATATATATATTCAAATAGAAGTAAATTTATTTAACATCTCATACATTGATGTTACACAAAAACTTAAAGAATAGATTTAGAAAAAAAAAAAAAAAAACTCTA
>Ga0209489_105165_pt1 | contig 23102 bp, 14 predicted proteins | sample SiratrowhiteBW_FD_187527 | JGI IMG/M metagenome (GOLD analysis project Ga0209489, IMG submission 187527) | Root nodule microbial communities of legume samples collected from California, USA - Siratro white BW (SPAdes) (version 2) | ecosystem: Host-associated > Plants > Roots > Nodule | place...
CTGTCTGTTTCTGAAATTTAATCTGGTTTTCAGTATACTGGTTTTTCAGATTTCATATTTGTCTGCAGTGCACTGATTCTGTTTGATTGGTTTTCATATTTGTAAATTGTTTGAACCTTTGTAGATTACAGTCTAAGTTTCTTTAAAGACTTTGTATTCTCACATTGAAAAGCAAATTTCGAAAAGATTCAAAAAGGGTTCAATTCACCCCCCCCCTCTTGAACTTAGGCCAAACACTTATTTTAACACTTATGTTTTAGTGGTTGCTAGCCTGATGTATCTTCAGAAATGTACTCGACCAAATATAAGTTTTGTGGTAGAAATGTTAAGTTGCTATTAATCTCGAAATGGATCACTGGAAAGCTGCAAAGAAAATCGTCAAGTATTTACAAGGCAACAAGGATCACATGCTCATTTATAGAAGAACAAATAGCCTTGAAGTGATATGTTACTCATATTTAGAATATGTTGGATGTATAGATTCAAGAAAATCAACATTTGGTTATATCTTTATTTTGGGTGGAGTAATAATCTCATGAAAAAGTGTAAAAGAGTCTTTCATTGCTACGTCTACCATGGAGGATGAATTTGCAGCATACTTTAAAGCCACAATTCATGCATTGTAGTTGCAAAAATTTATATCAGGGCTTAATATCATGAACAATATAGCTAGGCCGTTGAGAATTTATTGTGATAATTTTGTAGCTGTTTTCTTTTCTAAAAATAACAAGTATTCAAAAGGTGCAAAACATATAGAATTAAAATACTTCTCAGTTAAGGAAAAGTGAAAAAACAAAGAGTGTCAATTGATCATATTGATACTAATCAAATGATAGCAGATCCACTAACTAAAGGGTTGTCACCTAATATATTTTTCAGTCACGTGAGACACATGAGAATAATTGATAAGTCCTTGTTAGTATTATTACTATGATATGTATAAATAATTTTCTTCTATCGTTTGACACTTCTGAATTCAATTAAAATTATGTTTTTGTTCATTTATGCTTGTTATCCAAATTAGGTTATGTGGATACACTATTTTGGTGTGATAACTTATAATATGTTTTTTTTTTTTAAATCAAAGATTACAATATACTTCGATTGATGTTTTAAGAATTGAATTAATTTGTGATACATGAAAGAAATATATAGCTTACTAACATAGATTTCCATGATTCGTTTGATTTAAATCTAATTAAGGATGATGACTTGATTATTTTATTAAAAAATGCGCTCTTATGGTTGTTGAATCTTCAAGTCGTAACATAGATCAAGTTAGAGATTGTAAGAATATTTAATTAAATATCATAAAAGTGTAGTCCACGTAATTAACAAAGCTAACTCTAATAAAAAATAGTTAATGTGATTATTGTTACCCTTTAAAAGATTAATATAGTTAATGGGGATTTTATAAATTATAATATAAATTTCCTCCCATCTCTCTTTAAATAAATAAATAATTGATATAACTTCCTTATCAAAATTAGAAAAAAAAAAAGTTATCATCAATTTTAAATATATGTTTTTGAACTCCATAAAATGTTTTTTTAACATAAAAGGAAAAGGAAGGAAAAGAAGAAAAAATAAAAAAAAATCCTTGCATGTTTACTTCTCTGTTTGTACGACAATAAGAGATTTTAAGATGTTAAATTTTTAAAAATAAATTATAATTGATTGATTAATTATGAAAAAAAGTTACAATTTAATCATAAACTTTATCTTAAAACTTACTTATTCTATAATTTGATAATATAGTCATTTTTTTTATTGAGAGACCTGAATAGATTAAAAACAATAAAAAAAGATATCTTGAAGTAACAATGATATATGATTTAAATGGCAAAAACTTTAAATCAATAGGTGTTACTAAGTATGGTGTAACCAAGTAGAAATTCGCCCGACAAAACTCAGAAAAGGTAATAATTTTAATTTTGGTCAAGAATTAAAAAAGATTATTTTTTAATGTGTATATCAATTTTCAAAAGGAAAAAATTACAATATTTATTTAAAAGTAGTTGAAAAAGTGAGAACAAGAGTCACTGACTGTGAATGTATATTTTGAAATTCTTAGCATCACATTTAGTGATGTATTTTTTATAGTATTTATTAATTACTATACTTTATTGCAAGCGGCCAAAGCCACTCATTCATCCATTACAGAACCAAAAACATATATTTTTATTTATTCAAAAAATAGTATTACTACTTTTTTAAAATTATGATTGAATCTTCAATTACTTGCAAGAAATAGGACTAAAAGAATAAATTAAGTAAGTTTTGATGTACTATCAGATTTTTCTTTTTTTTACTTTGTTGATTAATTAAAAACATGTCTGGTTATATTTTAAAACTAATTATTATAAAAAAGTAATAATATATCACTATCAATCTATTTCAGTTAAATTTAATAAAACAGTAAAAACTAAAAAAAAAAAAAAAAAAAAAAAACAAGAACTTGCAATCTACGGAAATTTTCCGTCACCGAAAAAACAAATTCTGGTTAGGATTATAAGGTGAATTTACCAAGTACGGTAAGATGTTGAATACAATTGTAAACCCACCATGATACATATTTTATGGCATATAAACCGTTACACCTAGCTAAAATTGATAAACAACTTACCAATACATGCCATGCAATAGTTTCTCCACTGACATTAATCAGAAAATTCACTGAAAAAAGTGAAACCTTTTGATAATTGCTTCATGGTAGATTTTATCACAACGCATTCAATACAATTAAAAGAGTAGTTTGCCAATTTTACACATCACAATGATTTGTTATATATTCGTATTTCTTGTTAGATTCTATTTTAAAATCAATTAGTATTTGGTAGTTGGGAAATTCAAGGGAGAGAAACGCATAAGAAATCAGCACTAATGAATCTAGAGCCAACACACAGAAAGAACACGAGAACAACTTCAGCCCAAAACCAAAATATAATAAGTTTTTTTGGTGTTTTCTGTTTATGAATTCAACTTACTCATTTTTAAACAATTTGAAAATCCAATTCATATTTGAGCTGCAAAATTTACGAAAGAAATATTTACAGCAGAAATAGAAGCAAGCAACGTGAGACTTTTTGTCAATTCATAGCATAATAAATTTTGTATAGTAATATGTCAACCTTAAAATAGTATGATTAGTATTAGTAATTCACAGAAAAAGGTAAAGATCTATTGCTAAGTAGAATCCTTACATATAAACACTTAAAAAAAGAGTTATTAATTTCCAGTATGAAAGAACCAGTTAACATAAACCATTCTAGAAGAACGTGAATTAAATACCCTAGAAATTTATCAACAAATATTCATCAGTTACACAAACAAAACATTTGCAGATTTGTCACTAATGTAAATGATAGTTAGGAGCAGCTTACTTGAGTAGGGATTCTGGCAATTTTTTATCCATATGAAACTCATTTAGACAAGATCTTTCAATATTGTGTTGCAATTGATTTTATCATTGTTTGTATATCTTCCTTGTGAAGAGCCTTTCAGATCATAACGACGGTGGATGTGTAGTTCTATGCAAAACACATTCACCATGACCACAAAACGAGGACTTGGTCAACAAGGAAATATATATCTTTTCAATTTGAAAGAAGAGAGAAAGAAGCTCACGATAGCTAACAAGTGATAGTTTTTTTTCTACGAGTTAGCGTTATTCTATGAAGCCTAAAGAATTTTCCTACAAGAGGATTCTCATGATTTCCACCACTTTTTCCTCGAGAAGATAAGTCCGTCCCTTAGACCACTAACTCCGAAATGGACATCATGTACTGCAGCATCTAACTTGAGCATCTCTCTCAAATTCCTTGAAATATAGGCTAGTGTAATTATGCCTAAAACAGAAAAGAGCAAGATATATGTAAAGCTACATATGAATTAATAACGTGCATGAGAACTTCAACAGCATTAAAGGAACAAAGTCTAGGGAAATCATGTGTTGTTTCTGTGGATTCCCTAAATTCATGGACTAGAAAAGAGCCCCTCCTTTTAAGCATTGCCCTAACTAGGCTTTGCTATTTTGGGTAACATGTATTCCATTATAATCACAACACATTGTCTAGGATAATCTCTTGTTGACAAGTTGGATCACCATGGTTACTCAAGCATATTTTTTTCTTTTAAAAAGGATTGGACTCAATCTGTTTGCTCATTCTCCGTAGGTGTTTCAGTGTCTTGCACTGTGGAACCACTTCGGTAAATTAGGGTTCAATAACGATTCACAAACGAAACGCAAAAAAAAAGTAATTTATACGAATGCTTTCAGCTCATATAATTTTCTCATAAAACCAATCAAATTGTGGCCAGATGGAAACTAGTCAACAATGCATAATGCACCGGCAATCAATTCACCATATCAAGAGATATAAGCTGAACAGTGAACAATGCAAAAAGATGAAGTTTACAATTACTAGACAATATACAAACTTCCAAAACGAGAAATATGACAATTTACTTTAGGAAATGACAGTAAAATTAGGGTGGCAGAGGATTGGATTCGGTGATAGAGATTATTACAGAGATATTGAAAATGGGAATAGAAACTTGAATAGGAATCTAGAGCATTTTGCACCCTTAAATAGGTTCATTGGGCTCAACTGAAATGTACTAACGATGTAAACAAAATAAAGATGCTTATCTTAGTTGTAGGAAGGCATGTTTAGGCACATTACATAGCTTATGAAACATCCTTTGCCACATAGGTAGAAATTACAGATAAGCTTTGAGTTAATTTATTCAGCTTGACTAGTTGAATTGCAGCTATTTATTTTCATTTGTCCACATGAAATGTTAAAAGATTCTTCATTTCTTATACAGGTCTAGGTAAAACCATAACATTAATAGAAGAAGAAACCAAGAAGTTGGATGCAGGGTCTGTAGTGAACCCTACAACTCCAGACACAACAAATCCATATCCTACATTAAACCCACCAACTACTAAAACACCTCACATTCACTTATGCAATTTGGTATGCCACGGAATTGTATCAAGTGTTGAATTACATATGGATTTGAATTGTGTGATACATCATGAATAGGTCTGATTCAGTATCACTAAAGATGCTGGAGAAGTTGGTTACCTAGTAGTTGTAGCTGCTAGTATAACTTCTAATTGATTTTATTATAGCTTCATGAACAACATGAATTATTGAGGGGCGACATCAAATGAAGGTACTAGGACAGGGATGCTAAGTCCAACAATTTTTGAAGTACTAAGGGAGACATTGACAATCTTACAAAGTAATCAGACAAAGTCCAATAATTATTTCAAAGACTATGGATATGAGGATTTTAGAAAAAGACTAATATCAAGTTTGTTATTTTGTCTTTTATGACAAAATCAAAGTGTAATAACAGCTCCATCTTTCTGTAACTTTCTATTTGGGGGTATGTCAACAAGAGTGTTGTTCTTCTCAATCATATACAACTCCTCCTCCTTATCTTTTTTCCACTTTAGGTGATTGAGAGCTTCCTCATGGTCAACAGGTTCAAAAATAGTCATATTACATCTTTGATATATGTCAGAGAGGGATCTAGTACCTATCACAAGATGATCATCCACATTTCATTAGAACCTTCCTACTCAGTTGTTTCTCGAACAGCATCAAGACCTTTAATCTCTTTCACAATCAATTCTTTAGAAACTTTAACATCATCACGAGAATCCAATCCATGATTTTTCACTACTGGCTTCCCATGATTTTCTGCTGCAGGCTTCCTAGACTGCTTCCTTTTACGCCAAATCTGTCCCAAATTAACTGTAGAAGAGTAAGCAAGATCTGTTCGCAAGTTTACCGAGAAGCCTTTGCCCTTCATCTTTATTGACATCAATTTAATGTCAGTTGTATCAAAAACTTCACAAGTTTTATCTTTGAACACAACAACATAGCCTTCTCTAAAAGTTGCCCAACACTTAGCAGATTTTGATTAATTTCAGGGACATATAGAACATCAGAGATTATTTTTGTACCAGAGCCAGCATCAATGACAATGTCACCTATGCCTTTGACCTCAATATAGTCTCCATTCCCAATTCTGACTTTCGAAGAGTGGGTTCTGTTCAGCTTTACAAACATGTCTTTATCATGTCTCATGTGATGAGTGCATCCACTATCAATCAACCATGTTTCACTAGCGATGTCACTAGCAAAGCAAGTCGCCACAAAAATAAGCTCCTCCTCCTCGTCATCAGTCTCTTGAGCAATTTGCACCTCTTGTTGCTTTCTTTTGCATACCTTCTCCACATGACCCTATTCATTGCAAGATCTACACACAACTTCTGGTCTCCACCAACATTTCCAATGTGGATGATTAGTTTTTTTGCAGTGTTGACATGCTGAGTACTTCTCCTTCTCGTCATCGTCATCCTCATCACTTTTCTTCTCATTTTTCCAACCTTTCTTCTTTGCTTTGTAACTCAACTGTGACCTTGCTAGAAAAACTCCTTCAGTATTTGACTCTTCTCTCAACAATCTCCCCCTCAAGTGAGAGTCCCTCTTCTACACTCCCTATCTCATATGAGCCGATCACCGTCAAGTCGGCACGAACCTTCGGCTCTGATACTATTGTTGATGGTTTTACAGAATAGGAGGAGATATGTATGAAGAGAAAATATAGTTATTTCTTCTTATTTTTCTGAGCCATCAATAACTTACATTTATAATGCTTGCAAAAAGAAAAAATATCTGACTAAAATAACTCCTCTTAAAGTTTAGGAGCAATTATAACAAATTGAAATCTTAAAGTCTACGAAATAATTAAGAGCGAATATTCTAACAATTAAGAGTAAATATTCTAATTAAAAATATATTTAGGAACTGACTAAATCAATGTACAGTTTCAAAAGCAAATTTCCAACAACAAACAAAGTCCAATAATTATTTCAAAAATTATGGATATGAGGTTTTTAGAAAAAGACTAATATCAAGTTTGTTATTTTGTCTTTTATGACATAATCAAAGTGTAATATTTTATTTATTTTATCTATTTTTAGCTAGACCTAGAATGTGTATAGTACTAGTATATATTCAACCATTTGTTTTGTTCTCAATAGAAAAAACAAATAGAGTATTTTCATTCCCATATCTTTTGTTCATCTTTGTTCATTTTTTTTATCTCTTCATTTCATAATATGGTATCAAAATACTGCTTTCAGAGCTCTAGTTGCTACAATTGCCCATGACTGAAATTGTTGATCTCTCACAAGACCCCTTGTCATCCTTGAATAGGATTTGCTCTCTCGCTACACAACAAGAGAGACAAACTTTTGGTGATCAGTCCAAGACAATGATTATTATTAGTAGAAGAACCTACGAAAGAGAAAATACTTCTAAAGTCTATAGTCATTGTGGAAAGACAAAGCATATGACTGATACATGTTATAGAAAGCATGTTTCCACCTTAGTTCAAGTTTAAAAATCAGAATACAAATTCTATTAATAATGAGCAAAATCAAGAAGGTTCAACGTAAGAAGAACAGTCTCAAAAAATTGGTTTTACTTTAGAGCAATATCAAATATTTTTAGCTCTTTTACAACAGTACAAATCCAGTGGCAGTACTTCTAATCAAATATTTGTTATTCCTTCAAACATGACAACACACGTTGGTAACAAATTTCTTTCTTCTTTTAGTTCTTGGATTCTTGATAATGGTGCTACTAACCACATTTGTTCATCCTTGACTCATTTCACTTCATATCATCAAAATTAGTCTTATCCGTCAAATTGTTAAATAGAAATCAAGTCATTGTCAATTATTCTGGAAGTGTTTTCCTCAATCAAAATCATGTCATATATAATGTTTTATTTATTCCTAGCTTCACTTTTAATCTTCGTTCAATAGTAAAATTGATTGCTAATTTATCTTGTGTGATTACATTTGACTCTAACGACTATCACATTCAAGACAATAACTCCTTGAAAATGATTGGTTTGGTTGAGATGCAAGATATGCTTTATATAATCAGGATCTCATCCTATCAAAAACTTCAAATCAAACCTATCATATTTAGACATATCATTAATACTATTAATTTTTCTGCTAGTGATCTCGAAACCCTTTAGCATTTTCGGTTAGGGTGTATTTCCAACAAATGCATCAATGTTATCAATAATAAATTTTCTTTTGTTAAGTATAAAAAATATTTAGTTTGTGATGTTTGTCGTTTTCCAAAGCAAAACTACTTCCCTTTCCTATTAGTACATCTAAATCTAAAAAAAAAAAGTTTTGATTTGATTCATGTTAATATGTGGGGACCAAACTCAATACCATCAATTCATGGTTATAAATATTTCTTGACCATAGTTGATGATTATTCAAGGTACACATGAATTTTTCCTTTAAAACAAAAATTTGAAGTTGTCAAGACTTTTTAAAATTTTGTTATTTTTGTTCAGAAACAATTTGAGACAGTAATAAAAATAATAATAAGTGATAATGAGACTGAAGTTTTCATGACTATTTTTTTTAAGGAATAGTACATCAAACATCATGTCTCAATACTCCGCGAAAAAATAGTATAGTTGAAAGGAAACATGTTCATTTATTAAATGTAGCAAGAGCTCTCATGATAAAATCTCATTTATCCAAAATTTATTGGCCATATTCTATGATACATGTTACACATATTCTAAACATGCTTCTCACACCTGTTTTAAATTATTCTTCTCCTCATGAAATGTTTTACAAAACTACACTAGATTTTAATCAATTAAAAGTGTTCGGATCTTTACGCTATGCTAGCACTTTGAGTCCTAGAGACTTCATTAGCATTGTGAGGCCTACCATAAATGAGAATACCTTTTAGGTGAAGTTGTTTTCTTACAATGGATGAAATCACATCAATTTTCTGGTTTGGATCTTAAACACATACTCATATGTACACATTTTATGACTTGTGTGGCTTAGCTGGATCACAGGAACCAATGAAGAGGCATTGTTCTTTGAGATTGTTTTCATTTTTTTTTACTAGAAAGGCTAAGGTTTGATTTCAATCATAGCCTATCTAAAGTTTGACTGATAGGAAGGATGCAGAGACTAAGTTTTTAGCCTGTTTCCTCCCACCATTCAAGAATACAGAGGCAAAGGCAACCATAACTACTTTTGTGCAAGGTGTTGATGAATACTTGGTTGAAGCTTGGGAGAGATTTAAGGTTTGTTTGAAGGTGTCCCAACCACTATTTTAAAGCGGAGATACAAGTGCATATTTTTTGTAATGGACTTCAACCACAAATAGAGATGATTTTCGATGCTTCTTTTGGTGGCTCAGTCTTGTTAAAAACTGTAGATGAAGCAATCACAATTATTGAGTTTGTCTTCTATTGATCTAAGAAGTCAGTATGAAAGGACACAGACACATAAGAGAGGAGTATTATAGTTAAATTCTCAAGATGCTTTATTAGCCTAACACAAGCTCTTGTCCCATCAAATTGGTGTTCTCAATCAACAGATGACCAAGTTATCTCAACAAATACGAGCTCTGCAAGCTGCATCAGCTCTAGTTCAACTAGTTTTGAGGTGTGACTTTTGTGGAGGCAATCACTCGAATGATTACTACCAAATGCCTAGTGGTTCTTACATTAAATAAGTGAATTATATTTGCAATCAACGACATCAACAATATCTACCATTGTATGAGAGAGTCAATAAGTTGGATGATACCTTTCAACAATTCATTGAATCCTCTGTTCAAAATCAAAAGAATATAGAAGCATCTAATAAGAATTTGGAGGTATAGGTGGATTAATTGGCAAAATAAATGGCAGACCATTAGGAGGGATCATTCGCTGCAAATACCCAGGTCAATCCCAGGGAGTAGTGTAACGCAATTATCAATAGAAGTGAGAGAAAGTTTGGGTTGAGAGATGGAGAGAAAAACATTTTTGATGAGAGAAAGGTGGGTCAGGAAGGAATTATAAAGAAAAAAAAATGAACGAGGAGAGAAAAACTAAAGATGAGAAAAATAAAGATAAAAATAGAAAAATAAGATAATAAAAAAGAGAAAAAGAAACAAGAGATTAAATCCCCATTTCTGATAAAACGTCCTTATCTTATGCTTTTGAAACAAAAAGCTTCTTTAGTGGTAAAGAAGAGGGTGAGCACCTGGACCAAGATGAAAAAGGTTTTGGGATGCTTTACCCCATGAAATTAGGAGCCTAAGCAACTTAATCATTATAATTTTAAAACGCTATTCAAAGTGGAGAAGGCCAAGACTGATGGAAGCTAAGCTTAGACCGGGCCTACCAATTATATTTGTTAGTCCAAAGATGAGATCTCTTCGGAAAAAATTGTGTCCAAAAGGGTCTAGTTTTTGGGTTGTCAAGGAAGTTAAAGATGATGAAATATGGAGATTGAAAGCCCATATTATAGAAAAACAAAAATTGTTCCTAGGAGAATGATACGACTTAGGATGCATCCACCTTGAACAAATTACCTGTCAACCTCGAAATGTTAAACAAGGGCTTTTTGGGAGACCCATAGTTTTTTATATTAGTTTATTATTTTGTCTTATGTTTCTATTTTTGTTGTTTTGTGTAGAATTTTGATGATCTAAAATGCTCTTAATTAGCACATCTTCATGAGCCCAAACATGTGGAGATAATTTTAGAGAGTAAGCCAAGTCGGGTGCACATCACTTGAGTCTTGTAGAATTCAGGAAAATTGCTCTCGAGAGTTGTTGTGCTCGGTGCCACGCTATCTATGCTTGGTGCCGGCGTCGATTTTTGGAACTTGGTTTCTTAGTCTTCTTTGCTGAAAAATTATTTGAACTGAGGACCAGGACCAATTTATAGGAGGGGGAGATGCAAATAAATGAAGATGCTAAAAGAAAGGAATTTTTTTAAAAGATTTGGAAGATATAGAGGTTGCTTTTATTTTGTAGTATACTTTTTATTTGTTTTTTTTTTGTGAATAAATGGAAACTTGGTTGGATAATAATAATAATGCACTGATGAATGACTTGGACTGGTATTGAAAGTATAAACAGGTGACATTTTGAGCTTCAAAGTCATCCAATTAAGTACTATCACTAATTATTTATAATTGATTTTTCTTGAGTTTCTTTATTGATTATTCATTTACATGCTTACATATGATCAAGGCCATTTTCTTTTATTTTTATTGTGGTTAGAGTCGAATAGCCAACCCGTTTAAGTGAATGAAACATTTATACCCTTTTAGGGTATTTAAAAGTGTAATACCCTAGAAAATAGCTATGAAATAAAAACTACCAACTTTCTCCCTAAGAAGATATTATGTTTTATTCTAATAAAAATCACCAATTATCTCTAAGAAGATATTTTGTTTATAAAAACTACCAAATCTCTCTCTCTTTCTTTAACAAGATATACAGTTTCATTCTTATAAAAACCATAATCTCTCAAACAATTTCTCTTTAAATTTTTCTACCTTCTCTCTAGATTTGTGATCTCATAGGTTAGCAGATTGACAATCAGATGACACCCCTAGATTTCTAGCGTTGAGTAGATCAAGAGTGTCCGATCAGATTCTTGAACAGAGTTAGGTTGCCTGTGATTTTAGGGTTTTTGAGTATCTCTACTCTATAGAGGTAAGGGAAGCTAGTTTGATTTTTTTTCATAAATATTGTAATTATTTGTTTATTAATGAATTGGATGAATGTTCATGTATTGTATGATGTAGTATCAATTTGTGAATGATGTGGTGTGTGATCGAGACATAGTATCTTCAGGAAAGGAGATACCCGTGTTGAGATTATTAGGATGTGCATTTTTCGGGGATTCAAGGAGGTATCATGACTCTAATGGTATATTGGATTACAGATGAAGATTGTTAGTTAATGAAGAGTCGAAGGAGGTTCATATGGTCCTGTCCGAGGTTTGAAATATGAGCTCGATCAAAATAGGACATATGGATTAACCCTGTGCATATGGGATCCGAGGTTTGAAATATGAGCCCGATTGGAACAGATGGGTGGTATATGAAAGGTGTACACCTCTGAGTCTAACTTAATGCACAAGTATCTTCCGGAAGTAGAGAGTCTAGTGTCTTTGTTTGTGAGTCAGCATATGTATGATGTAAGATGAATTATGAAAGTTTGATTTGTTATTTTTGGGTTAATATAGAAATTTAATTTATGAAAATCTATATTTTTAAAACTCTCTATCATACCTTATTTTTTGTGGTGTTTGTTTTGTTTTTAAATCTGCGATGATCGTGTATTACATGAGAGTAAAGGATTTGACAGGTGGTGTGAATCCTAAGTGAATTGTTGGAGAATCTTTATTTTATTTTATTTTATTTATAATTTTACAAAGATATTTTTATTAAATCTTATTTGGAGAAGTACATTTTAAAATACATGATGAAAGTATGGATTTTATATTCAAGTTTATTTTATAATTTTATGCAATAAAGTTATTATTATATAAAAAATATGGGATGTTACAAAAAGCATATTGTTCTTCATCCTACTAGCTTTGTTTGACTGCCTTTGTTTGAGTTAGGAGAGCAAGGAGATTAGGAACTTAATATCATTCAAGTTTGCTGGAGAATATCTGGAAAAAAATTTATGAAAAGGTGATATAAGGAGATCAAAGGTTATGGTTTAAAAAATTAGATATTGAAATAAATAAGTTTAGAGGGAAAGTTGATTATGTTAGCACTCATGCTACCATGTGAATTGATGAAGCCAACTTGGACTGAGAATGAAGATCAGTTGAAGTTGGAATGAGCTTCAAAATCTTTAAACTTGTTTTAACAAGAGAATTACCTTTTTCGAAAATGTCTTTGTCAAGGTTTTGCAATCAGTTATTTTTGAAAATTAATTTATTAAAATAATTTGTTTTGTGAAAAATCAATTGATTTATTTTGGTTTTTCAATCGATTGAATTGATTCAGTTAAGTCAGTTTTTTAAAACCAATTGGTTATAAAACAATATCATGACTTTTAGAAGAAAGAAGGAATACAATAGTGATATTACATTTTTTTGAGAGAGCTTAATGTGTGAAAAATAGTGTTCATTCAAAAATCAGTCAGTCTTCAAAAAATCAAGTTTTCTATTCAAGAAAAATCAAGATTGTAGATCTTGAAGCTCTCCATTAGCGTTAAAACTGCTACTTTGGTTTCGGTTCATCAGAGATAAGTATTTTTGCATTAGTTTTTTCGGTGTTAAAACTATGTTGTGCATAATTGCTTTCAGGTTGTATCTTTTTCATGTATTTTTTATTGTTTAGACTACAATTTGTATAGGGTTTACTCTTTTTAGTGGTGCAGTAGGGTTCTGCACTAGTTTTGTTATCTCTGTAGGGTTCAGAGGTGGTTTCTGCAGTGTGTAGTGGGTCTCTTGCGAAGTGCAAGTGTATTGTGTTGTTTTTTATTAAACTGTGTTCTTTAGTGAATTTCTTTGCTTGCAGACAAAGAGACTGGATTTAGCTCTTGAGAAAGAGTGACCCAATATAAATCTTGGTTCTTGCTCTCTCTTTTCCCTCTTAATACACTCTTGTTTATGTGACATTTTACTATATTTGTTTGCGTTATTCAATTAATTGATTTAAGCTTTCAATTATTTTTTTTCTGCTATGCACTCAAAATTCACATAATTGATTGTTTTAATAAAGAACTATCATTCTTTCCATTAATTCTTTCCAAAGTTTATGAAAATTTTTGAAAGTTCAATTCACCCCCTCTTGAACTTGGCCTAAAATCCTTTTTATATTATTGGTTTTGATTGGAATAAAAGAGCATAAAATTTTTTGAATTTATTAATTGATCTAATTGCTCTCTTGAATTATTTTAATTATATAGAAAAACTAATTTTCTTTCTAGCATAGTCGCATTAAAATCCAATAAAAGTCTTTGTGATGTTGCATGTGTTTGAAATTTTTGGCTTTTTAAATGAAAAGTAAAGTTAAATTGTGATGAATTAGTAGTAGGTGAGAGAAAAATTACATCGTGAGACACTATAGAGCTTGAGTGAAAAAGTTACTTCGGTGAGGAATAATACTTTTGGATGTTCATTGATAATAATTGTCATATTTGTTGAAAGTTGTGTGCATTTTCAGTTACAGTTCCATTTTAGTATTGTAGTTGAGATTTCATGAGGTATAATTGTTCATTCATGAGTTTATTTGAAGAGGAACATATTTGAATGATTTTTTATGTGTTTGGCGAATTTTTTTTGAGTTGTTATATTAGTGTTAAGTAATTGTTCATCTTAGCCAAGTTACTTTTGCTTAAGAACAAGCAAAGTTCTAATTTTTGGGGAGTTTGATAGAGTTAAATTTTATGACATTTTTGGGCTTATTTTCATAATGAAATCAATTATTTCTAAGCTTGTAACTTGTTAAATCCCATGGTTTTATAAATAATTTGTTTGTTTTGAAAAAAGTTGTTACTTGAGTTTTTCATCGAATATTACTCTAAATCCCATTAATTTTTTCAAATAAATGAACACAAATCATTTGGGTTAAGAAAAGCAACATTGGAATTCCTTAGAGCACATAAGGGCAAAATTGAAATGTTGATGCTAAAAGTTGGGTTGGGCTTAAGATTCTGAATGGGCAAAAATTGCAATAGAACTCAATTACACCCAGTGCCAATTTGCTAGGCCGAGTGTGAGCATCGAAAAACAGATTCTAGTTAACGAACCTTTCACATTAGGGTTTGGCATATTCAACCAAAGATCATAAAAAGTCAAACTTGGAGACAACTTAGGGGTTTATGGGTTTAATCCACCCTCTTCCACTGTACTTCCTGGTTATTTAGTATTCTCATGACTATAAGGAGCTAAACCTATTATTGTTGGGGTTAGATGTCATAAGATGAAACTATCACATAATCGATTTGTTAGCACCATGACTAGCTAAGTAATTTGATGAAGTCAACAACATGATGAAGTCTTTGGATCAAAGGTTACAAGTGGATTACTTGAAGCCTTCATGAAGCTAGGTGGGAATTTTGGTCAGGTTGGGAGTGTGTGAGTATGGTTTTGGTTCAAAACCATGTTGCATGACTCATTTACTTGAGAAGGGCTCAAAAGATTCATCATGATTAAATAATTTTGAAAAAATAGTTTCAGAATAAAACTAGTAAACTACTTTTTCAAATTGAACTTGATGGAATTTTTATGTGTTATAGAAAATCAATCGATTGAATGATTAAAACAATTGAATGAATTTTTGTCAGTTATAAATCAGTTTTCTATATAGGAGTAGCACGCGATTTGAAACTTACAAAAAATATTCTAACTAATCAAGTTTGTGATTTTCAAAGAGAGATAAAGTGCCCTTACTATGGGAACAAAGTTTGACATTGATTTTCGATTAACAGGACTTCAAGAATTTGAATCTTGGAGCTTGGTCTTAACCAGGTTTAGTGCAAATTGGTTATGCACCAAAGCTAAGTCTTTTATACTGGTTTTTAATCCATTTGTAATTTGTTGAGTATAGAAGTACTTCTATTTTGTACTGATTTGATAATTTCTTGTATTGTGAGTGAGTGGTTGCAAATTACATAGGTTTTGTAATTTGTGTTTGTTGTTTTGGTACCCATATTACATAGGGTGTTGTAATTGGGTTTGTGCAGTGGTTTCTGCATTGTGTTTGACTTGTTGAAAGGTTCAGTAGGTTGTTTACTGCTGGGAGTAGTGGGTTCTTGCTGGTTGCTAGTGTTTGTAATGTTATATACTGATCTTTGTGATCTTGATTAGTGGAAAACTTTGCTTGTTGGCAAAGGAATGGACATAGCCCAAGAGGAAGGGTGAACCAGGATAAACTCTTGTGTTCTTGATCTTTCTTTTACTATTCTTGAACACTGATTTCATATTCTGCTCATCATCTGATTAACTGGTTTTAGCACAAATTAAATTGATTGCTTTCTAGTGTTAATTTATGCTTTTCTAAAACAATCTTTATATTTGTTCAGTTGATTGAACCAGTTCTTGAATCTGTTTTGTGTTTCCAGTTTATTGTGATTACTGTTCATCTGTTTGAATTTCAGAAAACTAGTCTTTCTTGAAATCTTTATTACTTCTGGTTTTACATATCACTTGTATTTGTATTGTTGTATGAGTATTTTCCAGCAAAATTCTTTTACTGTTTATCTGAAATATTCTGAATTGTATTCTTGATCTGTTTTCAGTACTATTTCCAGTTTTACTTGAACGATTTTCGAATTCGAGTTTATTGTTTCTGCATCTGATTAAATTTTTTCTGTGTATTGTTTCAGTTCTGGAATATATTGAACCTTTGTTGTACACTTCATAATATCATTTTTCAGTAGTTTCATTAAAGAACTTTCATTCTTCAGTTCGCGAAAAGGTATATTTGCGAAAATTTTTAATAGTTCAATTCATCCCCCCTCTTGAACTCGGCCTAAACTTGTTTTACAGTATTTGGGTTTATCTTATGTTTTGTCATAAATGTTTTTCTTTCAATACATCGGTATATTAATTCTAAGCTTATGCTTATTGTGCGAATCCATAACTCGATCATTAATTCTTAAGAGTATTGGAAAATATCTTTTGAATCTATAACTGAATTAATCTACCAGATGAAATCTTGTGTCAAGCAATATAGCATGATTCATTTGTTGTATTTAAGATCCTTATGTGAATACAAGATTCATCTATATAATTGATCAAGGAATTGACAATTTAAATATAATCCCTAGGCTCATCTGCCGAGGAATCAGGTTGGAGTAATTTTGTGGGTTGACAATGATTATTGATAGAAAAGAAGAATTATTTTTTTATACATAAGTAATGTTTAGTGAAATCTAACCCTGACCATTTCATACTATTACCCTTTTCTGTGTTCTAAGTGTTGATACAAAAATCCTAAAAATATTTATTTATTTTAATTTTATTTTTCTGCACAACATTTCAATTATGTTATTTCTTGAGTCTAAATTTATTATAATCATATAAATGGTTTTGTGTTGCATAAATCCTTTGGGAGAGAACAATAATTTTATTACTTGTTACATTACAAGTGCACTTGCCATCATTGCAAATTTTTGCTAGAAACCTCCATAAAGATCATGAAACAACACAGTCAATTCAAATGAGTACCAGAAAAAAAGACCACTTGAGCATCTAAAGGATTATTATTGTACTCTCAGTGTTTCTAATACATCTTTAAGAATTAAATATCCTTCAAATTATGTTTTGTCTTCTAATAAATTACGACTCTTTCTTAACATGTTGGGCCAAAAACTTATTCTAAAGTTGTGAAACATAAATGTTGGAGAAAGGCTATACATTGTGAGATATTTGCTTTAGAATGAAATACAACATAGGAGATTGCTCTTTTGTCTAAGGACAAAACTGTCATAGCTTGTAAATGGATATTCGAAATAAAGTATAAGGCTGACGGGATTATTGAAAGGTATAAAGCGAGGTTAGTGGCAAAGGGATACACACAAGCAAAAGATATTGAATACCTTGAAACTTTCTCTCCAGTAGAAAAGATAACTACTATAAGGTTGCTTTTTTATCTAGCTTCTATCTATAACTGAGAATTGAAACAATTAGATATAAACAATGCCTTTTTATGTGGAGAGTTGAAAGAAGATATATACATGGTTGCTCATCCTGGATCAATCTATTCAAGTAGGAAGAGTTTGTAAATTTAAAAAGGCTTTATATGGCCTTAATCAAGCTAGTAGGGAGTGGTTCGCTAAATTCTCATTCTTTTTATTTCTACGGGGTATACTTAATCTATGAATGATCATTCCTTATTCGTTAATTCTTCTGAAGGATCTTTTGCAACATTATTGGTATATATGGATGATAAAATCTTGGTAGGAAATGATAAAGAAGAGATTGATAGAGTCAAACAAGCTTTGAATAAGACATTTAAGTTCAATGATCTTGGAGATGTAAGATATTTTCTTGGTCTTGAAGTAGCAAGAAGTAAGCAAGTGATAATGATGAATCAAAGGAAGCATGCACTGGAATTGTTAAGAAATGCACGTCTTTGAGCTTACAAACTTGCAATCACTCCTATTGGTAATCTTGTTAATTGTCTTCTACTGTAAGTGTGTCTTTCACATATGTTCAAACCTATAAAAGGTTGATTGGAATGCTTATGTATCTCACTAATACCCAACCTAACATAACCTTTTTTGGTCCACAACTTTCTTAGTTTTTTGATAAGCTTACAATTGCTCACCGTAATGCAACAATTAAAAATATCAAATATATTAAAGGAGCTCCAAGTTATGACTTATTTTTCTCTTCCAACACTTCTACCCATCTAAAAGCCTTTTGTGATAGTGATTGGGTCACCTGTAGTGATTCAAGGCAATTAGTGATTGATTTTAGTGTGTATCTTGGGAATTTCCTTATATCCGGAAAATCAAAGAAACAAGGAACAATATCAAAGAGTTGTCATGAAGCTGAATATAGGGCAATGACCACCATTATATGTGAAATTCAATGGATAGTTTATTTTCTTCAAGATTTCAAAGTCTCTTTTGAGCACTCATCTTTTCAACACCCAATTTTGTCCTGGTGAAAAATAAATGTTCCTAATCATGATAAAATATAAAAAATAAAGTCATTCTATTTTTAATTAGAATTTTATTATTTTTATTTTCAAAATTATATATAAAAAAGGACAAAATAATAAATAATAGTGAAAAGGAAGTTTCTTCATAATAAACATAAAAAAAAAATCATTTAATCTAAAATTTTGAGTTTTAAAAAAAGAGATATATATTTTGTTTTTTTGTTAAATTTTCGAAAAAAAGAAGAAAGAAAAAATATATATCGTTTAATTTTTTATTGAAAAATAAATTCAAGTTTTGTTTATTTTAATGAAAGTTATTAAAAAAAATATAGGTGTAAAGAAGGCAAAGAGCAACTCTATTCCCATAACTCTCAACCACTCCTGTGCTTTAGTGTTACACGAAAAAACGAAAAGTTGTTTTATCCCTCTAAACCAATTCCACTACTGTTGCACTGTTACACAGAAAAGTTTGTTTTGATCCTTCTAAAAACTGCCTTGCTGTATTTTGGGTCTCCACTGAAAATCCAGAATGGGCATTGGCTCACCCTCATAGAGATCCCCCACTTTTCATGTATATCCACATGGGTCCTCTTATAGGGGGGCGTTCACTAGTAAAAGAAAAGAGTCCATTTTGACTTTCTTTAAAAAAAAGTGCCCTGGGAGAAATGGGGAGGATATATGAGAAGTTAAAAAGTGAGAAATGAGGAGGAGGATTTTGGAGAGATCAGAGGAAGAAGAGAAAAAAGAAAAAAGGTGAAAGGGAGATTTTTTCGAATAGTCTTCTTGAAGGTATGGCTTCTTCGTTTTGATCTCAGTGAAAAATTTCAATTTGGCTTTATATAGTGCTCTTTTGCATGTATTTCACTGGATTCTTTTTCTTTTCATTCCTTTTACTTCTACCGGTATCATGTGTTTGGTGTTATATGTTATATGGTTTCTCTTAAAACATTACTACACCTCCTCATCATCATAACCCGACGAACCAAGCATCTCCTCATGCTCACTAGGTACTTCACCACAACAACCACAAAACACTGATTCCACCATACAACTCCACAAATCCACCGTTCTCCTCCCCGACTCCATCTCCCATACCCTTCATAATCCTTTGTATAACATCCTTTCCTCCTATATTCTTTAGAGACATACACCAACACCTCATTCACAGTCACCTTTGCTTTCCCCACTTTGCTTTCATTATCTCATTCATAGCCACCTTCAACGCACCCCCCATAACAGCCCCAACCAACACCACCAAACCCTACACAAGCTACATCACCACTAGCAGCAAAAAACTATACCACGTACCCCCACCAAGCACCTCAACCGTGCCTCCCAAGCACCTCCCAACAATCATCTCCCAACAAAACCCCACCTCCAAGCCAAAATACCTCCACAATAACCCATACTCTCCAACAACCACACTATCACCGTCAAGAGAGAACAAACAACCCCCACAAACACCGTTGCCGCCATTGCCACAGCCATACCCTCCAATCACCGCACTTCCACCGTGCCACCACACACCTTCATAACAACCGTCCAAAAAACACCAAGGTTAGTTAAAGTATAAAGGTTTTTTTTATGTGTTAATTATATATACGTAGGTTCCACTTGTTTTAATTTTCACTCTATATTTTCATCCATGTGAGGCCTACATTACTATGCCTTCTCTTTTCTTAAATAATGATTTCATTTGAGAGGCACATTAATTTTGTTTCTACATCACCTCTTTATTGTTCACAAATATACTATAATGAAACTTTGTTTTCTATAATTAAAAAAATATAGTTTTAACAATAATTTTATATTCAATTTTTTAATTATTTTCATACGATGAATAAATTTTGATTAAATATCCAAAAGACCGTACACGTCAGATGATATTCAATATGTGGTAGGGGTACGGAGCATGGTCATTCACACCTAATGTACTCTTGCCATTTTCAAAATTGAATTCCTAATTTCCAAATATCAAAACTAAAATAAAATAAAAAAATTATCAAAATACAAAAATATCAAATTTCTAAAAAACATAAAAAATTTAAAATTTGCAAAATCAAAAAAATATATAAAATTTCCAAAAGAACTACGTAGCCCTGATTTTTCATCCTTGATGGAAATACGTAGGAGCAAGGTCAAAACTTTGTCGGGTCCCCCAAAATAAAAAATATATTTTCTTTATTATTATTGCATTTTGTCTTCTTTTGGGAATAATAAACATTTTGGAGAAAACACACTCATTTTACTTGTTTAATTAAAGGTATCGTCTTAGGACGAGCGTTGTAGGGGTGCTAATACCTTCCCCACATGTAACCGACTCCCAGACCTAGATCTGGTTTTCATAGACTAGCCTTATCCTCATATTTTTGGTTTTTCCATAGTTTTTCATAAAAACTATGGTGGCGACTCCATTCTCTTTTTCAAACTTATTTATATTTTCTTTTGGATCGTCGTCCCCGTCGCGATTTCAGGTTGCGATACATCTCTTTTATACTGTAACAATGACTCAACAAGATACATTGCAACAAATCCAGCGTTTCACCAGTGAACGAAACACATAGAAATAGATTGTCACATTATTAAAGAAAATTTAAAGAAGGGTCTCATCCATTTGCTTTCCATTTCCACCATAGAGAAACTGATTGACATTTATACCAAAGCCTTAAGTCCTCAATCTTTTAAGAATATTTGTTCCAAGTTGAGTCTCATCAATATTTGCTCCCCATTATACGGGGGTTTCAAAGTATATGGATACGAGGCTTCTAAAAGGAAACTAATATTAATTATGTTATTTTATCTTTATGATAGAATCAAATTGTCATCAATTTTGTTATTGTGTCTTTTATAACAAAATTAGATTGTGATATTTTTATTTGTTTTCTCTCTTTTTCACTAGACCTAGAATGGGTATGGTACTAGTATATACTAAACCCTTTGTTTTGTTTTCCATAGAAAAACAGAAGAAATCTTTTCATTCTCAAATCTTTTGTTCATGTTTTTCCATCTCTCCGTTCCATAATAGCCTGCACTTTAAACAATCTAAACTTGATTGATTTAACTATTCTCGGTTTCCTTCCTTATTTTATTCCCCTTGCATATAAGGTAAGATTAATATAGTTTCATCTAGAAGTAAGAATAGTAAAATTTCATGAAGAAATGAGTTAAAGACTCATTAACTTTACTTGTGAAACCCCTTTTTCATAAACCTCTGCATGCATTCCCACCCATATTCTCTCTCTTAACTCTCTCATGCCAATTTCGGAGACTCTCTTCCTTTCTTTCTAAAAAAATGTCTCTCTACCATTCAACAATTTCATATTCTGATCACACCTCTCAACAGCTAAGGAATCAAGGAACCATTCTATCCGATCAAAACCTCAATCAGAGTATTTCCTATTTACCCTAAGGATCATTTCTTCTCTACCTTTTCTTAGTTTTTGTCATCTATCTTAGTAGGGACAGTTGAGAAACTTGTTCCGCTCAACTTAATTAGAGTTATACTGAAATTTGATTTTGTTTTGATAACTTGCTCTAGGTTGCTAGATTTTTCGGGGTATGGTAGCGTGTCTTAGAACTATTTGAAGAAAAACCTCTATGTAAGGGAAGTTGGTCTTAAAATTATGTTATAGTACACTAGGTTAGACTACTTGAATGTGGAATGAGACCTGGTTTTAATTTGAAATGTCCTCTAGCAATGATAATGAAATTTTTTATAGTTTGATGAAATGGCTGATTTTATGTTAATTTAACTTGTGAGAATAGTAGATGTTTGAATGCTTAGTGAAGAACTGCCTTGATGTGAGATATATTCTTACAGATCTTGATGTTATGAATTGAATGAGGTATGTTGTTCTGAAAGATGTAAATTGAGGTCATACATTACCAAATGTATGAGTTGTGTTTGTTGTGTGTTTTAAGTTTTGGTATCTATTGTTTTAACAGAGATCGTCAAGCTTCATTGATAATCTAGGTCACAAAGACTAAAATATTAGGTGGTGAGAAGTTTATGAGGAAGTTCATACACACTAGGACCCACTGTAGACACTTAGTTTTGAATGTGTGAACTTTCCCTCACCTTTCTCTAAGATTTTTCTAGTAATATAAGTCTTGTGTATTGGGTTGGATATTATTCTCTGGTAGTAGCTAGCTTTATACGAGTCTTCCAAAAAAAGATAAGTTCTTGTGTAGGTTTTATGTGTGGTGAAAGAATTTATGTGTGAAGTTTGTAATGATTGAGATTGGTGCTTAAGGCTAAATTGCAAAAGTTTAATATCAACTGTTATACTTTCCAATTTAAGTAATTTGACTCTATGTTGTAGTAGTCGTAGTTATTTTTACTATGTGTTCTATGTTGACACATGTTTATATATTACTAACTTACCCTTGTCCTCTTGGTTGTATCTTTGAACTGCAATAATGATACCATGCACTTAAGCAGATAGTGAAGACTTCTATATATATAGGAAGAGATTATATATATATACATATGTATATGTATATAGTCTAATAGCAAGCAGTCAGACGATAATTTTGGATTGATAGACGATCTATACAAAATTTGATTTTAAAGATAAGTTTACAATCTCTCGTTCTTTGG